>AJXC01001892.1_pt1 | contig 16035 bp, 21 predicted proteins | sample 404948 | NCBI WGS metagenome assembly AJXC01 (sample SAMN02954314, study PRJNA77837) | marine metagenome | biome: aquatic; feature: Guaymas Basin Hydrothermal Plumes; material: sea water; isolation source: Guaymas Basin Hydrothermal Plumes and Background water depths 1600, 1775... ... | reverse complement strand
ATAGTCAAGCACATCGCTTAACCAGCCACCACCCCATACCCAGTGGGTAATTGGTGACATAAACTACTAATAGCCAAATCGACACTAAATAATAGTACAGACGAAAACCTCATTCGTTCTGCAAAACCACCAACAATTAGGGCTGGGGTAATAATGGCAAATGTCATTTGGAACATAGCAAATAAAGATTCTGGAATTGTGCCATTGACTGTACCCATACTAACTTGTGATAACATTACATTAGAAAAGTCACCGAAGTAAGGATTGTCACCTGAGAAAGCAATCGAATAACCAACTACGAACCATAGAATACTCATAATGCCGGCAATCGCAAAACATTGCATTAACACGGATAAGATATTCTTAGTACGAACCAAGCCACCATAAAATAAAGCCAAACCTGGTAGAGTCATAAATAACACCAACGCTGTTGATGTTAAAATCCATGCAGTGTCACCACTGTCTATTTTTGCTGCCTCTTCCGCAAGCACAGCCATTGGCAATAAAGCCAATAATGTTAATAATTTTTTTCATTTTTTACTCCTTAAAGTGCGTCTTGATCAGTTTCGCCAGTGCGAATACGAATTACTTTCTCTAAATTAGCGACAAAAATTTTGCCATCACCTACTTTGCCAGAGCTGGCAATACTGGTAATCACCTCAATCACATCCTCTAACTTAGATGCTGTGATTGCGATTTCTAACTTAACTTTAGGTAAAAAATCAATTTGATACTCTGCGCCACGATACATTTCTGTGTGACCCTTTTGACGACCAAAGCCTTTGACTTCGGTGACGGTAATACCGGATACACCGGCCTCTAATAAACCTTCTCTGACATCATCTAATTGATGTGGCCTGAGAATTGCTGTTACAAATTTCATACTACTCCCCCTTGGTAACTATAAGTTTCCGTTAACTTACAAAATAAAACAAAAACGCCGTCTTGGCAACTTGTAAAGCAGCAATGCTTTGATGGAATGCGCCGTTGCATTCGTCCTATTACCCTTTAAAAGGTAATAGAATAAAGGCTCATTATAGTCGAGAAATTTTAAAAAGAAAACCCTTACTTTTTAACCAGGTCTTTGCGTTTTTTTTTGAGTGTTTTTGAATGGCTTGAGCCTGACGCCAAGCCTCGATATTAGCTTGATGACCACTGAGTAAAATTTTTAGGCACTACTTGGCCGTTAACTTCTTCTGGTCGAGTGTAATGTGGGTAGTCTAATAAGCCATTTGCAAATGAATCATCTAGGGAATCTTGGTTACCGAGTACGCCCGGTATTTGTCGGCTTACAGCATCAATAAGCACCATAGCGGCTAATTCACCACCACTAATCACATAATCGCCAATAGAGATCTCTCTATCAACATCGTGCTCAATAATGCGCTCGTCCACACCTTCATAACGACCGCATAATAGAGTGATCGAATCTAGGCTTGATAACTCTTTAGCTAAATCATGGGTTAGCCTTTCACCTTGCGGCGATAAATAAATAACTTTTGTCTTGGGGTTGTCTTGCTTGATTTTACCAATACAATCCCGTATGGGCTTAACTTGCATTACCATGCCTGCACCGCCGCCATACGGTGCATCGTCAATATTTCTGTGTTTATTGTGACTAAAGTCTCGCAGTTGCCAAGTATTAATCAACAATAAGGATTTTTTAATACCACGTGCAATAACACCTTCATCTTTAATCGCTGAAAACATTTCAGGGAATAAGGTAATAACATCAAAACGCATGATTTATGCCAGCATGTTTTTAAGTATCTGATAATAAATATCAGTCAAATCATCTAAATCTTGCACACTCACACATTCGTCAACTTGATGAATAGTTGCATTCAAAGGGCCTAACTCAACAACCTGAGCATTTAGTATTGGCGCAATAAATCGCCCATCTGAGGTGCCGCCTGAGGTAGATAATTCTGTTTCGATGCCTTTAACAGCTTGAATCGCATCCACACAGCTACTCACCAAATCACCTTTGGGTGTTAAAAATGGATACCCTGAATGCTCCCAAGTAATCTTATACTCAAAGCCATGCTTATCTAAAATACCTAGCACTCTTTGTTGCAAACCTTCATGGGTAGACTCGGTTGAATATCTGAAATTAAACACAACTTCAGTTTCTCTAGGAATCACATTGGTCACACCAGTGCCGGCATGGATATTAGAAATTTGAAAACTTGTGGCAGGAAAATATTCATTACCCTCATCCCATAATTCATTGCACAAATCATTCAATGCTGGAATACCAAGATGAATTGGATTATCAGCCAAATGTGGATAAGCAATATGGCCTTGTTTACCAATGATGGTTAAGCGACCATTAAGAGAGCCACGACGACCATTTTTAATCACATCGCCTAACTGATTAGTCGAAGATGGCTCGCCCACTAAACAATAATCAACTGCTTGGTTTTATTTTTTAAATATTCGCAGACTTTAACCGTACCATCAACAGCTGGCCCCTCCTCATCAGCAGTAACTCAAAAAACCCAATGGTGCCTTGATGATCAGGAAAATCTGCAACAAAACGCTCGGTAGCAACGACCATAGCAGCTAATGAACCTTTCATATCAGCCGCTCCCCGACCATATAGCAACCCTTCTTTTACAACAGGGTCAAAAGGGTCGGTTTCCCAATTAGCGCCCACTGGTACAACATCAGTATGACCCGCAAAAACAAACACTGGAGCAGTGTTGCCATGGGTCGCCCAAAAATTAGCCACTTCGCCAAACTTAAGCTCGTCAACACCAAATCCAGCCTTTTTAAGACGCTCAGTCATCATCGGCTGACAACCCTTATCCTTAGGGGTGACAGAAGACTTAGCAATTAAATCTTTTGCCAGTTGTAAAGTATTACTCATATAAACGTTATTCTACCTGCAAATCTACGGTTGGATTATCTCTCACATTAATCACTGAGCTGAGCACTTGAATATCGCCTGCTTGTTTCATTGCAGCGCCAGACTGGCTCAAACGTACCACAGCAAGCACCTGTGTTGATTGAGACAACTTCCTACTTGGCATTACCGAATTCTCATCTGTGAGCGTTACTTTACCTGAGAAATCTTTGAGTTTGATTTTTTGAATGGCGATTGGCATCGGTCTGCCTTGTGCCGCTTTAACATAGACCATCAAATAATGATTTTTAAACTCTTCTTGCTGTAAACGATCGGATAGGCCAACATTAATCACGACTTTATATTCTGGTATTGGCTCGCCTTGTATTTGCGCTAATTCAACCAAGATATCTTCTAGAATAGGGCGATCAGGATGGTCTTGAGGTAGCAACGACAAGGCTCTTTGCCAAACCTTCTTAGCTAAATCAAACTGCCCCGCATTAGCAGCAACCAAACCTGCTAAATACAAAGCGTCGGGCGCATTCGGATTAATCTCTAATGCTTCTCGCACTAACATTGATGCACGACCCACAAACTGATCATTTTGAGACGTGGCAATGGCTGAAGCATACTCAACCAACATTGAAACATTTTTTGAATTTAACTGATAAGAGCGCTCATAAGCACTTAAGGAGTCTTCCATCTCGCCTAACTCAAATGAAACCAAACCCAGCGTTTTCCAAGCTTCAAAATCATCCGGTTTTTCTAGCAAATATTGTTTAAGTTCAGCCATACTTTGCTTCAAACTTGGTGGCTCTGACTGCTCAACTACCTGAGGTGCTGACTCAGCTTTTGGTTTAGGTGTTAACAATTGATAAATACCTAAAGATGCAACAACTAAAAAGACAACCATTAAGCCAATTGACCACAACGGAATATTTTTTTTGAGCAAGGGTGTCTGCGCCTGTTGTTTGATTTAATTCTATTGCTAATGTTTGAGTAATTTCTTGCTTAGCCTGATTAAACTCACTTTCATCAATCAAGTTTTGCCTTAAATCTTGCTCTAATTCTGCTTGTCTTTGTTTACCTAACTCAACATTAGATTTTTCAAGATTAAACAAATTACTCTTGAGAGGGTTTTTTAAAAACCAAACCAACCAAACAGTGGAAACTGCAATCATTAAAACAAACCACATAATCATACTCATGACTTAACCCTCGAACGACGTGCCGCAGTCCTCTGGAAGGATAAACGATAACGCTTATCAAAGGCGGCCAGTAAAGCACCTAATGCAATCAAGATTCCACCCAGCCAAATTAAACGAATCAGTGGCTTATAATACAATCTCAAACTCCAAGCATCGTCTCCTAGAGACTCACCCAATGCAACATATAAATCACGATAAAGCGACGGGTCAATGGCTGCTTCAGTCATCGGCATACCAGTAACATATTGGCGTTTTTCAGGCTTTAAAGTAGCGATCTTCTCACCTGCGTACGCGACTTCAATGATGCCTTTGTGACCTTGATAGTTTTCATAATTAAAATTATCCACCCCTTTAAAAGTAAATTGGTAGCCTTTAATATCAATGGTTTCATTCAGTTCCATCTTTAAATCTTTCTCGATGCCATATTGGGTGGTAACTGTTGCCCCTAAGACAAAGACAGCAATACCAATATGCGCCAAAATCATGCCAAAAAATGCAGAACTTGGCCTGCCTTTTTGTTGTAACCGTTGAGTCAGCAATACCAACGAATGTAGTACGATCCAAATAAATAAAAATACCGCCAGCAAAACAAAGATATTATCGGTTAAAAATAATGCCACTAAAAATAATGCAGCCACACCAATCCACACAGTTTTTAACAAACCAAACACTCTACTCGTATTGTCTTTTTTCCAGCGTAAAAAAGGGGCTATCACCATAACCAACACNGCTGGAATCATAATTGGCACAAACACTGCGTCAAAATAAGGAGGACCAACTGAAATTTTTCCTAAACCTAGAGANTCTAACAAAAGTGGGTAAAGCGTACCTAAAAACACACTTAACATTGCTGCCACTAATAAGATATTGTTAATTAATAATCCACTTTCTCTTGATAAAGGCGCGAAAACTATTACTACTGCGCATCAAGTTTGCACGCCAGGCATACAGCGTTAACGAGCCCCCNATTACAATCACCAAGAATATCAAAATAAATAAACCTCTAGCCGGATCTGAGGCAAATGAATGCACCGAAGTTAGGATGCCAGATCGCACCAAGAAGGTACCCAGTAAACTTAATGAAAAACCTGAGATCGCCAACAACACAGTCCAATGCTTAAAAGCACCACGTTTTTCACTCACACTCAGCGAATGAACTAAGGCAGTTGCTACCAACCACGGCATGAAAGAAGCATTTTCTACTGGATCCCAAAACCACCAGCCGCCCCAGCCAAGCTCATAATAAGCCCACCAACTGCCTAACGTAATACCAAAGGTTAAAAAGGCCCACGCTATCAATGTCCAAGGTCTTGACCATCTTAACCAAGTAGAATCTAACTGGCCACGCACCAGTGAAGACAAAACAAAAGCAAAAGGAATGGCCATGCCGACATAGCCCATATACAACATTGGCGGATGAATAATAAGGCCAAAATCTTGTAATAATGGATTTAACTCTCGCCCTTGTAAAGGAATAATATCTAAACGTTCAAATGGATTGGAAGTGAGCAACAAAAACAACAAAAAACCAATGCTAATAAAACCTAAAACAACCAAAATATGGTTAAGCACCTCAGCTGGTAAGCGTTTAGAGAAGATTGATACCGCAACACTCCAACCTGCCAGAATCATCGCCCATAATAACAATGAGCCTTCATGCGCACCCCAAACAGCCGAAATTTTAAACATAGAGGGTAGATCAGTATTGGAGTTATTGGCCACATATTTAACCGAGAAGTCATCTACGACAAAAGCATTCATTAAGACTGCAAATGAGACAATAATCCAAAAGAATTGCCCCCACAATAGTGGTTTTGCCAATTGCGCTAACGCAACGTTATTTTTAACCATGCCTAATATCGGCAAAGAAACCTGCAGTAGTGCAAAAACCAAAGCTAAAATTAACGCAAAATGTCCAATCTCAACTAACATAAAGACTTACTCATCAAACAAATCCACTATTTTATCTAACCCGCCAAAACTAATGACGATATTTGCTTGTTTGATTACTGAGGGTTTTGCATGATAAGCCACTGACAATCCAGCAATCGACATCATGGCTAAATCATTGGCGCCATCACCAGCAACAATCACTTGATTTGGAGATATTTGATATTGCTCACACAGCTCAATAACAAACTCAGATTTAGCTGTCGCATTAATAATTGAGCCTTGAGTAATACCTGTTAATTGATTATTTTCAATATCTAATTCATTAGCACGAGCATGGTCAAGCCCAATATCTTTGGCTAAGCGGTGTGTGAAATACGTAAAACCACCAGAAACAACAGCGCTGCGAATACCTTGACCCTTAAAAAACTCAATCAAATCTTTACCACCAGGGTTGACTTGCAATCGCTCAGTATAAACTTTATCTAATACACTGATATCTAAGCCTTTCAACAGAGACACTCGTTCAATCAATGAAGCGTTAAAATCCAGCTCTCCCTGCATGGCACGCTCAGTAATAGCCGCAACTTGTGGTTTAATATTGGCAAAATCAGCAATCTCATCAATACATTCAATATTAATTAAGGTCGAGTCCATATCACTCNCAGAATAATTTTATTTGTGAAAAATCAAGTGTGGGCAGGTAATTAAAATCAGTTGAATGGATTTGTCTTAATACATCAACATCAATTTGTTGATCCGTATAGAGGCGAATATGTGAAGCGTAATGCTTAATCTTACAATGATAAGTGTCTGCTATCTGCGTAGCAATCTGTGTATCAGTACTGTGTTGAATGATTGTTTTCATAACCTAAATAGGATTATGGTGCGGAAGGAGAGACTCGAACTCTCACGTCTTGCGACACTGGAACCTAAATCCAGCGTGTCTACCAATTCCACCACTCCCGCATTTACTCATTACCCCTTGGGAGCAAAGATTTGAAATTATACCTAATTAATGTTACAGTGATAACTTTCAAAAACTAAGAGAGGAGAAAATATGACAATTAACAACGCTGTTTCAGCAACGGGTGGCATCATTGTGATGATTTCATTACTATTGGGGTCCGAAGTGATTACTTCAGCTTTTTTTCAAAATGCTAATTGGCTATGGTTAACCGGCTTTGTGGGCTTTAATTTATTTCAATCAGCCTTCACAGGATTTTGCCCAGCAGCAATGATCTTTAAAGCAATAGGATTAAAAAATTAGTCGTTATCTGCGTCAAACCAATTTAGTTTTTCTCTAAGCTTAACCACTTCACCAACAATAATTAACGTTGGCGCATGAATGGTTGTGTTTTCAACCAAATCAGGTAGCCCTGCCAATGTAGTTACGTAAACTTGATGGTCTGGTGTGGTGCCTTTTTCAACCAATGCGACTGGCATATCGCCACGCATACCGTGTGAAATCAACTGCTCTGATAAATGTCTAGCACCTACCAATGCCATATAAAAAACAATGGTTTGTTGCTCTACTGCTAATTCATCCCAAGGCAAATTCATACTACCGTCTTTAAGATGTCCAGTAACAAAACGACAAGATTGTGAATAATCTCGGTGTGTGAGTGGAATACCTGAATAAGCCGAACAACCAGAGGCTGCAGTAATGCCAGGCACCACTTGGAACGGAATATTATTCTCAGCTAGCGTTTCAATCTCTTCACCACCTCTGCCAAAAATAAATGGATCACCACCTTTAAGACGACAAACGCGTCGACCTTGTTTGGCTAAATCGACCAATAATTGATTGATATCACCCTGTGGTACTGCATGATTATCACGCTCTTTACCTACATAAATCAATTCTGCATCGCGTCGTACAAGCTCCATCACACCATCAGAGACTAATCGATCATACAAAATAACATCAGCTTGTTGCATCAAACGTAATGCTTTAAAGGTGAGTAAATCAGGGTCGCCCGGGCCACCACCCACTAGATATACTTCGCCTACGCCGCTATCCCTACTACCATCAAGTTGTGCTTGCAAATCTGCTTTAGCTTCATCGACTTTGCCTGAGAATACTTTTTCAGCAACAATACCCGAGAAAGTCTTTTCCCAAAAATAACGTCGATCTTCAATATTGTTGAATTTTGCTTTAACCTGATCTCTAAAATTACCTGCAAGCTCTGCCAACTTTCCGTATGCGTGTGGAATGGTGCTTTCGAGTTTTGCACGAATTAGGCGGGCTAATACTGGCGCTTTTCCTGCGGATGAAATCGCGATCACGATTGGCGAACGATCAACAATTGATGGCATAATAAATGAGCACAAGTCTGGAGAATCTACCACATTGACTGGAATGTTAGCAGCTTTAGCTAATTCAGACACTTGCGCATTTAAGCCTGAATCATCCGTTGCTGATACAATCAATACTTGGGCGTTAATGTCTGTTGCTTCAAATGCTTTTTCAATACGGGTGATTTTATTGTCTTTAACCAGTTCCTCGATACCATCACAACACTCTTTCGATACACAAGTGATGGCTGCATTCGCCTTTAACAGTAAATTGATTTTACGCAGGGCAATATCACCACCACCAACTACCAAACAAGGTTGTTGTTTAATATCAATAAAAATAGGCAGGTAATTCATCGGTTATTTAGCGCTAAAATAAAAGCTACTATTATAATGTCTAAGCAACAATTAAAGTATTGTTATGAATATTGACCACTACACCTGCCCTTTTTCGCATTTAATTCTAAGTGGACGGTGCGGGTGTCAATACGGCGCTAAAGATTGCATTGCAGAAAAAGAATTTGGCACTTGTTTGCACAAAGAGGCTTCTGTAGAGTGCCAATCTTTATATCATCATCTTCGAGACAATAGTGATTTTGTACTCAAAGCACACTACCAGTCTAGCTTGTCAGTGGGGCAGCAATCTAAAATAAAAATGGGTGGCCTGCTTGCTTTACAAGAAATACTCAACCACTCAAACGCTAAAGGCATTGATAATATTACTGAATTGGTTGCATTAACCAAGCAAACCTACGGCAGTTTCGAAAAGATTCCTTTTTCCCAACTGATGCCAAAAATCTCTAAATTTAAATTTAGAGACCGATCATAAAAATAAGCTAGATATCCAATACTTGCTTAATAAGCGGAATAGTAATGTTATTTTTTTGTTGTAAAGAGGCTTTATCTAGCTGATCAATAGCACTTAATAGCTCGGTCAAATCTCGTGAATAATACTTAAATAAATAATCATAAATTTTACGATCGATCTTTAGATTGCGTTCATTCATCTGCTGTTGAATAATGTCTTTTTTACTCTTATCGTCTAGGCTTTCAAGGCAAAAAATAGTCGCTAAAGACAAGCGCGTTTTTAGATCTTTTAGTAGGGTTAATTCACTAGGCAATGCGAGCCCACTTACAATCAACTTAACCGATGCATGGGTGGCGCGATTGTAAAGATCAAACAATTCTTGCTGTTGATTTTCATCCAAACAATCAACGTTATCAATACAAATCCAGTCATTATCTTCTAATCCATTAAGGATGCCATCAGGCATCTCTTGTGCAAAATCTAAATACACAACCCCTGGTGACTGTTCTAATGCTTCAAAAGCACAACCTTGCAATAGATGGGTTTTTCCACTCGACTTTTCCCCATAAATATAAACAACTGAAGCAGAAGATTGATCAAAAAGATTGGCCAAAAATTCGATAATTTGTTGATTTTTATCACCACTAAAATTACGCCAAAGCATTTTAGTGTTCAGCGCAAGAGGCAAGCCCAATTGGTTCATTATCGACGCTCTTGCAAAATAACTTGTTTAATCCAAATCCATATATAGTCTGCACCACTGAGAACAGTTGAGGTAGCCACAACAATAAAAACATGTTTGTCCATTGCAATGAAACTGGGTAGATTTGCGTAATAACTAAAAACAGCACCAAGGTGATTTGTAATACCGTATTAAACTTAGACAAATTTGACGGCGTTAGCAGCTCATCTTGCGAATCATCCGTGCCTAAAAAATACCCCACTGTGCCAGCCACAATTATCACATCACGCAGAAAAACCAATATTAACAACCACAACGGCAACAAGCCAATAACAAAAAGCGTAATAAAACTACCGGCTAATAATAGTTTGTCTGCCATAGGATCAAGAATAGAGCCTAGTCGACTTTGACAAGAAAAACGCTTGGCAATCCACCCATCTAGTGCGTCTGTCACACCCGCAATAAAGAACAAGACAATGGCCAGAGAATAATTATGATTTAATAAAGTCATTACGACGGGCACTGTTAAAATAATGCGTAAAATTGACAGTGCATTTGGCAAAGAAGAGAAACTGAAATTCATTTTTTTGCTAGAAGAAAATATTTAAATATTGATTATACGGAAAAAACCAAGATGTCATCATTGACTTACCAAGACTCAGGCGTTGATATTACCAAAGGTAATGAACTTATCGAACACATTAAGCCGATTGCAAAATCGACCGCAAGAGAAGGTGTATTAGCCGGACTAGGTGGTTTTGGTGCTATGTTCGAGCTGCCAATTAACAAATATAAAAATCCAGTATTAATCTCTGGCACTGACGGTGTCGGTACCAAACTTAAAGTAGCTGAAATGCTTAACAAGCACGATACCATTGGTATTGATTTGGTGGCTATGTGTGTTAACGACTTAATTGTACAAGGTGCAGAGCCTTTATTTTTCTTAGATTACTACGCTACGGGAAAACTCAACACTGAAATTGCGATTTCGGTAATTTCTGGCATTGGCGAAGGCTGCGTGCAATCAGGTTGTGCACTCATTGGTGGTGAAACTGCCGAAATGCCAGGTATGTATCAGGGTGAAGATTATGATCTCGCAGGCTTTTGCGTTGGTATCGTTGAAAAAGATAAAGTTATCGATGGCTCTAAAGTGGCAAATGGTGATCACATTATTGCATTAGGCTCTTCAGGCCCGCACTCTAATGGTTACTCACTTATTCGCAAGGTATTAGAACAATCAACACCGACTGAGGCGCAATTAAATGCCTTGATTGAACCAACTCGGATTTATGTTAAGTCAGTGCTTTCACTGATTGAAAAATTTCCAGTTCATGCGATTTCACATATTACTGGCGGTGGTTTATTAGAAAATATTCCGCGTGTTTTACCCGCTGATCTAGCCGCAAAATTAGACGTCAACTCTTGGGAATTACCTGAGATTTTTCAATTTCTACAAGACAATGGCAACATCGATATAATGGAAATGTACCGTGTCTTTAACTGCGGTGTTGGTATGATAATTGTAGTGCCTGCCGAACAAAGCGAACAAGCCATAGCACATTTAAATGAATTGGGTGAAACCACTTGGCTGATTGGCGACATCACCCAAAACGACGGCAACCAAGTCATTATTTAAACCCATGAGAGGCGTTGTCTTAATTTCTGGCAGTGGTTCTAATCTTCAGGCTATTATTGATCAAGCTGATAATATTGATTTAAATATCAGTTGTGTTATTAGCAATCATGCCGATGCTTATGGGCTTACACGAGCAAACAATGCGGGCATCCCTTGTCATGTTATTGAGCATACTCAATTTAATTCTAAAGAGGCATTTGACCAGGTTGTTAGTGAAACCATTAACCGGTACAATCCTGATATTGTCATCTTGGCAGGATTTATGCGCATTTTTACCGAAGCGTTTGCTCAACAATATTGTGGAAAAATGCTAAACATCCACCCATCTCTATTGCCAAAATTTCAAGGCCTCAATACCCATCAACGTGTAATTGATGCAAATGAAAAAGAACATGGCGTTAGTATTCATTTTGTTACTGCTGAACTTGATGGCGGTCCTGTTATTGCTCAAAGTCGAGTCCCTGTCTTGGCTGGTGATGATGCTAACTCTCTAGCTAAAAGAGTATTAGTCGAAGAGCACAAACTCTTCCCTAAAGTGATTCACTGGTTTACCCAGGGCAGGCTTGAGTTAAATAATGGTAAAGCTGTTTTAGACGGGAAAGCACTGTGAAACTCATTGTTTCAATACTGTTTTTCTACATCAATACTGCCCTTGCTTTTGAGCCGCACATAGCAAACTACCAACTTTCAATCAATGGTGTTAAAATTGCTGAAGAAGTCAGAACACTGCATCAGTTAGGCGACCAATATTTTTATACTGCCAACGCTAAAACCTCAGGTCTAGCTGCTTTAATTAAAGATTACACCATTTCTGCAAGCTCCACTTTTTTAATCAACAAAGAAGGTGTGGGTAGTATTCATTACCAAATTCTGGAGCAAGAAGACGAACAAGTTAATGAAAATTATGTCATTGATATTTATTCAGAAAGCGGCACTGTCATGTCTGGCCTAACCAAAACCCAGCCTAAAGTGATTACTTGGAAAGCAAAAAAAGGTAATATTGTTGACCCGCTCAGTTTATTTCTAGCACTATCATATGACCTTAAAGACAGGCCAAATCAATCCGAATTTAGCTATCAAGTAGCGGATGGGAAATCTATCGAACAACAGTATTATAAAAAAACTGAAAATCAAGTTGTTAGCATTGACAACCAAACCTTTAATGCTATCAAAGTAGAGCGAATTAACAGCAAAAACAACGATATGCAGGCTTACTTCTTATCTGAGTATCGATACCTGCCAGTCATTATAAAAATGACAAAAGGCTCTAAGAAATATCGCTACGAAATAAAAGATTTTAAAGCTTCAGAAGTTGAAAAACTACAAGTAAGATTTTAAATATTGCCCAGTGTAAGAGCCTTTAATTTTTGCAACTTCTTCAGGTGTGCCAGTCGCAATAATTTTTCCGCCTTTATCGCCGCCTTCTGGCCCCAAATCTACAATCCAATCTGCGGTTTTAATCACATCTAAATTATGCTCAATAATCACAATGGTATTTTCACGCTCGCGTAGGCGGTTAATCACTGCTAGCAATTGCTTGATATCGTGAAAATGTAAGCCTGTGGTTGGTTCGTCTAAAATATAAAGGGTTTGACCCGTATCTATTTTAGATAACTCTTTAGCCAGTTTAATTCGCTGCGCTTCACCGCCTGATAAGGTGGTGGCATTCTGTCCTAAAGTAATATATGACAAACCAACATCCATCAACGTTTGTAATTTTTGTTTAATCTTTGGCAGAGGCTCAAAAAACACCACTGCGTCTTCAACCGTCATTTCTAAAACTTGCGCAATGGTTTTACCCTTGTAAAAAATCTCTAAAGTTTCACGATTGTATCGACGACCATGACACACGTCACAAGGCACATAAATATCAGGTAAGAAATGCATCTCCACCTTGATCAAGCCATCACCCTTACAAGCCTCACAACGTCCACCTTTAACATTAAAACTAAAGCGCCCAGCCTTATAACCGCGTGAACGCGCCTCTAGAGTTTGAGAAAACAAATCACGAACCAATGAAAACACACCGGTATAAGTTGCCGGGTTTGAACGTGGTGTACGGCCAATTGGACTTTGATCGATATTAACCACCTTGTCAAAATATCCAAGCCCCTCAACAGAAGTGTGAGGCGCAGGTGTTGTTTGTGCACGGTTCAACTCTCTAGCTGCTAAAGCGTATAGCGTATCGTTAATCAAGGTGGATTTTCCAGAGCCTGAAACACCGGTGATACAAGTAAGCACACCTACTGGAATTGACAAATCAACTTGATCAAGATTATTGCCTGAAGCACCTCGGATCTTAAGCCAGTTTTGTGCAGTTTTTCGCTCATTCGGAATCGCAATACTCTGACGACCACTAAGGTAGTCACCAGTGAGGGATTTAGGATTGTCTCTGATTTCTTGTGGCGTACCACAAGCAATAATCTCACCACCATGTTTACCTGCACCTGGGCCGATATCAATCACATGATCTGCCTGATTAATCGCATCTTCATCATGCTCTACTACAATCACTGTATTGCCAATATCTCGTAAATAAGTTAACGTATTTAACAACTTTTCATTGTCTCGTTGATGAAGGCCAATTGACGGCTCATCCAAGACATACAAAACACCCATTAAGCCCGCACCTATTTGGCTAGCCAAGCGAATGCGTTGTGCTTCGCCACCGGATAAAGTGCTAGAGCGACGCTCTAAACTTAAATATTCCAGACCGACATTAATCAAAAATTCTAAGCGCTGAATGATTTCTTTTAAAATCTTATCGGCAATTGCACCGCGAGCGCCTTCCAATTTTAAATCTTTAAAAAACTCATAAATATTGGCAATGGATAGTTTGGTAATATGCGATAAATTGTAACCGCCAATAAACACATTTCTGGCAGACTCATTCAGTCGATCCCCTTCACAACTGGCACAATCTTTAGTGACCACATAACGTGACAATTCTTCACGTACAGATCGAATTTCGCTTTCTTCATAACGACGCATCATTCTTGGAATAACACCATCAAATGGCTTGGCTTTGTTTGCCCAACCCTTGCGTCCCTTAATTTTTGAAAAATCGATTTCATCTTCACCGCTGCCATACAGAACAATGTGCTTATGTTCATCACTCAATAATTCATATGGGGTGTCAATACTAAAACCATAATATTGCCCGACCAGCATTAAAATTTGATAAAAATAAGCATTCGATCGGCCCCAGCCATAAATCGCACCATCAGCCAAACTCATTTCAGGATTGGCCACCACTTTACCTTCATCAAAAACATCTCTAACACCCAGCCCATCACAACTTGGGCAGGCGCCCACTGGGTTATTAAATGAAAACAATCTTGGCTCTAACTCTTCTAAAGAATAGCCACACTCAATACAAGAAAACTTAGCTGAAAATACCAATTCTTCTTGTTCTGTTTCACTGTCCATTGATGCAATACGCACCAAACCCGCACTTAAATTCAAAGCCGTTTCTAAAGATTCAGACAAACGAGAAGTAATATCTTTTCTAACTTTAAGACGATCGACCACAATCTCAATGGTGTGATGTGTTTTACCATCAAGTTCGCTCATGTCATCCAGATACACAACCTCGCCATCAACGCGTGCACGTAAAAAACCCTGATGCGACAATTCTTCAAGCATTTTTTTATGGCTGCCCTTGCGATTTTGCACCACTGGCGCAAGCAACATAATCTTGACGCCTTCGGGTAAAGCCATGATTCCATCCACCATCTGTGAAACGGTTTGCGAGACTAAATCGATCTTATGTTCGGGGCATTTTGGCATGCCGGCACGGGCAAACAACAATCTTAAATAATCATAAATTTCAGTAATGGTGCCAACGGTTGAACGTGGATTATGTGAAGTGGCTTTTTGCTCGATAGAAATCGCCGGAGACAAGCCTTCAATATGATCAACATCAGGCTTTTCCATTAAGGATAAAAACTGGCGTGCATAGGCTGATAAAGACTCTACGTAACGGCGCTGACCTTCAGCATAAATTGTATCAAAAGCCAATGATGACTTGCCTGAACCAGACAATCCGGTAATAACAACTAACTTGTTTCTAGGGATATCGATATCGATATTTTTTAAGTTGTGGACTCTGGCGCCACGAATGCTAATATGATCCATTCTAATGTGATAAAAATATGTCGGACAAAGGGTTCATTATAACGCTCACGCAATGTAAAATCTAAAATAATTTAACGACTCTGTTAAGAATGAGCAAATATAAACGCATCTTATTAAAACTCAGTGGTGAGGCTTTGGCCAGCGCTGAGAATACTGTCGATCCAGACACACTTGGTAAAGTTGTCAACATCATCCAATCTGCACTTGATCAAAAAGTTGAAGTTGGTATTGTTGTTGGTGGTGGCAATATTTTTAGAGGGGCGGCATTGGCTGAGGCGGGCATGAATCGTGTCACTGGCGATCATATGGGCATGTTAGCCACCGTCATTAATGCTTTGGCCATTGCAGATGCTTGCAAACAATCTGGCATTGATGCACTGGTTATGTCGGGTTTTCCAATTGGTGGCGGTGTTTGTGACCCAGTTGATCACAATAAAGCCAAGCAAGCACTTAGCGAAGGCAAGGTGGTTATTTTTTTCAGCAGGAACAGGTAGTCCTTGTTTCACCACTGATACTGGCGCTGTGCTA
>AJXC01001281.1_pt1 | contig 16146 bp, 20 predicted proteins | sample 404948 | NCBI WGS metagenome assembly AJXC01 (sample SAMN02954314, study PRJNA77837) | marine metagenome | biome: aquatic; feature: Guaymas Basin Hydrothermal Plumes; material: sea water; isolation source: Guaymas Basin Hydrothermal Plumes and Background water depths 1600, 1775... ... | reverse complement strand
GGATCCAGGTTAGTTAAAATAGCAGCTAAATCACCTTGACGCTCAATGACAGGCCCGGAAGTAGAACGTAGTTGCACCTCCATTTCACGCGCAAAGATATTTGCTAGAGTAGTTTTTCCCAATCCTGGTGGACCACTCAAAAGGACGTGATCCAGAGCATGTCCGCGTTTTATTGCAGCACCAATAAAAACATGAAGATTTTCCTTAATTTCATTCTGGCCAATATAATCCTGTAAACGTTGCGGACGCAATGATTGATCAAACTGTTCTCCCAGTTGTGATTCTGGTGCAACCAATCGATCTTCAGAGTTTTCCTTAGACTCGGAAGTCTCAGAGTCCACAGTTTGATCCTGCATGGGTGTTTATTATGAAGTAGAAAGTTTTTCCAGGTGTTCCTGTGAAGCGATGTCCGGACTGATACGCCAGGTATACAAAGGAGAAAAAACATACAAAATGAGGTATCCAAGTGCAGCATGACCGAAATATGGAGTAAAGACGAAACCGATGACAAGCACTATAGTAAAAATTAAAAATTTTCGACTTCGGCTCATCAAACGACCGACGTGCATATAGCGAATTGGAAAACTTATCATCAGGATTGCCGCAATTATCATCAGAAAGAAACTAAATTTTGACCAAAACACTAGATCTGGAGTATTTGATTCAAGTGCGTTTCCAATCATTATGAAAGGTGCTGCAACTAGCAGGGCTGCACCTGGAACAGGTATTCCCTTGAAAAATCCCGGAATGCTGTTTTGGTCCAAAATAAAAAAACCTAATCTTGTAATACCTAGAACGACATACAGAATGGCAATCCACCCATAAGGGAGTGACTGAATAGATTCATCTGCAACCCGCCCCATCAANATATAAAATATTACTGCTGGTGCGATACAGAAACTGACGGTATCAGAAACGTCGTCTAGGACTCCTCCTAAAGTAATATTATATTTTTTGGGTTTTNCTGATGGTAGCGGAGTAGTGAGTCCCAATTTTCTGGCGACTGCACCATCTATTTTATCAAAAAATCCCGCACCAAGTAAAATCAGGTAGGCTTCCTGGACCCGTCCTCGATAGGCAAATAAAATTGCCAAAACTCCCATGAGCGCATTCATTACGGTCAGGACATTTGGAAAAACGGCTAATATACGGCGGCGTAAAACCTCATCGTTCAAACAAAGATCGTCAAGACAAGCCGTACCGTATTTTCGACAATAACCGGCAATAGAACCAAAATTGATGATAAGGAACAGAATTTCCAAAAAGAAAAGCTGCTGAATTGGAATTGCTCCCAGCCAGCTCATCCAGGAATAAAGGGAAGAGATAGGACCACCAGGGACATAAAATGCGTGAACATAGAGCACAACTCCAACCGGTGCGGCAACCATTGTCCGGAGTCGAGTAACTTCCTTCATTTCTTCTTCCTCACCTTTCCGGAGTGAAAAATTACGCATGAAGTGTGCAAAATTATCCCGCATTAAGACTGTCACGCACAGGACAAATACGAAGACGACATGCAGCATTTCCAATCGAAAATCGGCACTCTCCGGCAAATACTGATAACGCCACATCATTCCCACTGCAACCATCGGAAACACGATAGCATACACCACTTTGTCCATGATCCTGTCTGCTAAATGGGCCAGTTTTGCCTGCGGTCGAAATCGGGCTGCAAACCAGCCGTCAATTATATCAAGAATCATTGCGGCAAGCAGAAAAATCACTCCGCTGTAGTAAACGAAGGGGTTATGGTCAAGCATAACACCTATGGCGCAGATCATTCCAGCAAACACCATTGGTGGACGCCCATAAACTAGCAGAGCCGCTACATTTGTAGAAAGAAATTCGGGTTTGGACATGTTTTTTGTTAGATAAAATAACTTATTCTGCAAAATCTGTTTCTACCATTTTACCAGCAACAACAATTATTTTAATAGTCCTTTAACCGATGTGCAACATTGAAGACATAAAGCAGAAGTGCGGCCCTTATATATACACCGTTACGCAATTGCCTCCAGTACATGGCTCGTGGATCTGCATCTACCTCGGTTGAAATTTCGTGCCTCCTGGGTAAAGGGTGCAAAATAATAGCATCCGATTTCATTTGATTTACATTGTCGGTCGTCAAACTAAATTGAGAATAATCTATCAGGTTGGATTCACCAGAAAGATCATACTCATCCTGAAGACGGGTCATATAAACACAATCCACATCTGAAAGAACACTGCCCAAGTCATCAGTTTTGCGAATTTTGATGTTTTGAGAACGCAAAATATCCTCTAAATCTTCAGCAATCTGAAAAGACGATGGTGCAACAAAATCCATCTCGACATCTTTATATTGACTCAATAACATCACTGAAGAGCGTACTGCCCTGCCACGCAACAGGTCCCCCACAAACGCATTAGCGTTTTTTACTGATTCCTCCTTTGTGCTGAAATGATCTGTGCATAGTGTANAGGTCAAGAAGAGCCTGAGTCGGATGTTGATCTTTACCGCTGCCTCCATTCATAATGGGCACACTGCGTCCAGTATTATCGAGCAAATAAGCCATATATTCGCAAAATCCCGGTTTCGGATCACGCATGATAATCAAATCAAAATAGCTGCTGAAAACCCTAACNCCGTCTTCCTGACTCTCGCCTTTGTATTCAGACGACAAAGAGGGATCGCGGACTTCTCCGGTGTCCATTCCAACCATCTGGCATGCAGTCAAAAAAGACAAAAAAGTCCTTGTTGAGGGTTGGGTAAAATAGAGCATTGCTTTTTTTGTGGCTCAATAAGGATTTCAGAAATTCAATCCCGTTTGGTTTGCGAGTCATTCCTTTAACGTGATCCGCAATGTCAAATAATTCTTCCATCAACTTAATGGAGAATTGATGCGAGAGCATCACATGCTGGAGACGTCCATCTTTTTCATAATGTTGCATGCGTACTTCCACAGACTGTGAAAAGTACTCTTCGAAGGTCTTTATTGAGGATTCCATGAGCGTAAAACTACTAAGATGTAATTAGAAAATAAGCTGTAATCTAGCCTAAAATTCTATTCAGAAACAGTCCAGCGGAAAGGGAATGAATCAATTTTTTCAGCAGTAATAAAATTTTTTCTTGGGAGGTATTTTTTGAGAATTATAAGCGGGCAGGCAGTAATTGCAGAGTATAGTGCAACTAAATAGAGCCGTGTCCATTTAAGGACACGGTGATAAAAAATATTACTTGATTTCTGCGCTTGCTCCNGCTTCTTCAAGTTTCTTTTTGACTTCTTCTGCTTCTTCCTTGGAAACACCTTCTTTAATAGCTTTAGGAGCAGATTCAACTGCTTCTTTAGCTTCTTTCAATCCTAATCCAGTAATTGAACGGACTTCCTTAATGACGTTGATTTTCTTCTCACCAAAGCTGGTAAGTATTACATCAAATTCAGTTTTTTCTTCCGCAGCGGCTTCACTCTCTCCACCACCGGCGGCAGGTGCCGCGACTGCAGCTGCAGCTGCACTGACACCGAATTTTTCTCCATCTCTTTCACCAGTTCAGACATCTCCAGTACGGACATGTTTGCAATGAAATCAACTACTTGGTCTTTTGTTATATCTGCCATTTTATATCTCAGATAAAGGTTAAAGTCATCCTCCATTTTAGTTAAGGGAGGAATGTGAAAAAAACCGGTTTAGTTATTTGCTATCCCGGATTGCAGCCAAAGTGCGAACAAATTTCGCAGGAACTGCGTTTAGAGTACGAACAAATTGAGTTGCTGGAGCCTGCATAAGGAACAGCAGCTTCACGATGAGCTCTTCTCTTGAAGGTAGTTTGGAAAGTGCTTCCACTTCACTAGTATTGAGGATACTTGTTTTGCTATCTCCAACAAGTATTCCTACAAGGATTTTTAAATTATCAATATTTTTAGCTGCCTCCGACAATACTTTGGCCTGCACAACCGGATCACCGTCACTATATACTAACGCACGAGTTTGTGTGAACTGATCTGCAAGCTCCGAAAACGGAGTGTCTTCGGCTGCAATACGTGCCAGGGAGTTTTTGAGTACCTTCATTGTGGAAGATGCATCATTCAACTGCTTGCGCAGTTCAACTACCTGATTGGCTTCAATTCCTCGGTAATCAACCAGCACTCCAGCTGACATATTATTAAATATTGATCGAAGCTCGCTAACTTGAGCTTCCTTTTGACTTCGTTCCATGGCCCCTTTCCAAATTGATTAAGTTAAAAATGCACTTCTCCGGTGTTTTATACAAGTGCGAAAACTAACATTATTCTCATAGAAAAAGCTAAAACCAATTTCTAAGAAAACTGAAGATTGTAATGTAAAAAATTTGAATAAGACAGTGGAAGGAACACAGCAGAAAATTTCTGTGTCACTCGCGGAGAGGTGTCTCGGCAGGGTATAAATTAAGCCGTTAGGCCCCTACTGTCTCAGACAATCATTCTAAAAAAAATCTTTTATACTGTTTGTGGATCCACTTTAATTCCTGGACCCATAGTTGAACTCAAACTAAAATTTCTCAGATAAATTCCTTTTGAAGATGAAGGTTTCATCCTCTTGACGGTGTCAACCAAAACACTGATATTTTCACAGAGCTTGTCTGCATCAAACGAAATTTTCCCAACTGAAGCATGGAGATTACCCAGTTTATCTGCACGAAATTCCACTTGACCGGCTTTGATATTTTTTATGACAGATTCAACCTCAAAAGTTACTGTACCAGTCTTTGGATTTGGCATCAACCCCCTCGGACCAAGAATTTTTCCTATTCGACCAACTACTGCCATCATATCAGGCGTTGCTACCACACGATCGAATTCAAGCCAGCCATCCTGAATTTTTTTGGCAAAATCTTCTCCGCCTACATAATCTGCACCTGCTTCTTGAGCTGCAATTGCCTTTTCCCCCTTGGCAAAAACAAGCACGCGTACTTCCTTACCTAGACCGTTTGGCATAGAACAGGTCCCGCGCACCATTTGTTCTGCTTTACGGGTATCAACTCCAAGCCTTAAGACTACATCTACGCTTTCATCAAATTTAGTTGCTTTGACTTCTTTAAGCAAATTCACTGCTTCAGACAGCATATACACTTGTTCGGATACTACTTTTTCTTGAATAAATTTTGCTCGTTTACTTTGTTTACTCATATTTCCTCAGTCAATACGCCCATGCTCCGGGCTGTTCCAGCCACAGACTTCACAGCAGCTTCCAAGTTGTAACAATTCAGGTCAGGCATCTTCTGCTTGGCAATATCCTCTATCTGCGCTTTACTTAGAGTACCAACTTTTGACTCATGTGGTGTTGCCGAGCCTTTGCTCAGTTTAAGTGCCTTTTTGATCAAAACTGGTGCAGGAGGAGTCTTGGTAATAAAGGTAAACGATCGATCACTGTAAACAGTAATCACCACCGGAATAATGGTATCCTGACCTTGTGTTTGGGCATTGAAGGTTTTACAAAACTCCATGATATTCACTCCATGCTGACCCAATGCAGGACCAATAGGGGGTGATGGATTTGCTTTACCAGCCGGAATCTGAAGTTTGATAAAAGAAGAAATGTCCTTTGCCATAGTTATCTGTCTTATTCTACTACATGTTTTACATTTTCGAACTCCACCTCTACCGGTGTGGGACGACCAAAGATACTAACTAATACCTTTAATTTCCTGCGTTCGAGATTTACCTCATCGATTGTTCCACTGAAATTCCCGAATGAACCTTCTATGATTGTAACTTTCTGTCCGACTGAGAATTCATCCTCAGTCGCTTTTTGCTGAAAACCTTCATTAACCTGGGATCGAATCTCTTCCAGTTCCTTCTCATCTAAAGGTAGAGGTTTTTGTGGAGTTCCACCAATAAATCCGGAAACCCGGTTAACGTCCATCAAAAGGTGCCACAATTCTGGAGTCAACTCCATGTGTATAAGTACATATCCAGGAAAATATTTTTGGTTGACTTTCCTTTTTTTACCTTCCTTGGTACGAATTATGTCTTCTGAAGGTATAAAAATCTCATCAACCAAATGTTCTATTCCCTTAATTCTTAATTTTTCTCTAATTGTTTGTTCAACACGCCCTTCGTAACCTGAATATGCCTGAAGAATATACCATTTTGCGTTCGGATTTTGTGGTTTTTCTGCTACTTGTGATTCTGTTTCTTCGGTTTGATTTTCAGTTNCCACCGAACTTTCAACTATTTTCTACTTTCTCAGTTTCACCAGTATTATCATGCTCTCCAGGATCATCTTCATTTATTTCCTGAGCATTTTCCTGTACTTCAGGATCCGCTTCATTTATTTCCTGAGCATTTTCCTGTACTTCAGGATCTAAATTAGACTCCTCCGGAAGATTCCCCTCTGGATCGTCCAAAAATGATTTCCTGTGTTTCCGAATTTTTTTCCTGCTCTTCAAATATCATATCTGTTCCAGTTTGTTCTTCCGCCATTTTATCCGGCAATAATCATTTGCATAATGTCTGAAAGACCCAAATCGGCGATTCCCAAATATAGGGCCACAGCAAAAGAGAGACAAACAACCACTGATGTGGACTTTATTGTGGCATCACGTGTCGGCCACTGCACCCGCTTAAATTCTGCAATGACATCTTTAAAAAACTGCCGAATTCTTTTGAACATAATCAGGTNCGCGATTGAATTAGAAACATTCTAAATTAATATTCTTCTGCTGTTCTGCAGTCCAAACCTTTAAGTCAAAGCAGGTGCTGACAATTTTGGCAGGGCAGACAGGGGTCGAACCTGCGACCTTCGGTTTTGGAGACCGATGCTCTACCAACTGAGCTACTGCCCTTTTCGGACGTAAAATAAAGGCAGAAAACGAATTATTTCGTTTCCTTATGTAATGTATGTTTACGATCCCACCTGCAGTATTTTCGTACTTCCATACGCTCTGTTTTTAATTTTTTGTTGCGGGAAGTAGTATAATTCCTGCGTTTGCACTCAGTGCATTCCAAGTGGATCGTGTCTCTCATATTTTCATTACCTTAAAAACTACTATAATAAATTGGAGCCTGAGAGCAGGATTGAACTGCCGACCTCTTCCTTACCAAGGAAACGCTCTACCACTGAGCTACCCAGGCTTAAAACTCATACTGTTATAAGCTCTTGAAGCCGTGGTGGGGAGAGAAGGATTCGAACCTTCGAAGGCGTAGCCGTCAGATTTACAGTCTGATCCCGTTGACCGCTTGGGTATCTCCCCATGCTGGAGCTGGCAATAGGACTTGAACCTACAACCTGCTGATTACAAATCAGCTGCTCTACCAGTTGAGCTATGCCAGCATGAGTTAAACAGATAATTATGTAATACCATTTGATATTTGTCAATATAAAACATAAATTATCTGTTTTTACCACATTAAAAAATGCGGGCAAAAATGTAATCAGGATACTTGAAAAATAAACAGTAATTAAATTATGCGGCGGCCAAATAGATTTTAGAATCAGCTGATTTTTTCCGGTCAGGAAGTTTAATATCGTGATTTTTGCTGAATTGATAATCTTGAAAAACTTCTTCAGCGCTAAGAAGTTGATACCTCCCATCCTCAAGTATATGAGTTGTATCTTTCAGGCGGTAAACATAGTGGCCGCATGTCCAGATTTTAAATTTACGAAATTGTGTGCAGAGGCATGTTTTGTCCTGCACAGAAATATTTTCCGGATTTTTCTCCAGTTCCCGGTTGTAGGCATCCACGTATTGACAGTGACCTTTACTATCCAGAATATAACCGAAAGCCTCACAATTTGGCCGGATTCCTGAACCGATTCCTGGAGATTCCCGAAGCATCCGCATTGGGTAACCGGTTGGAGAAATAGTGTTAACAACAATATCATCCTCAACTGCTTCAAGGTAATGATGTTTTGTTTTTTCCGGTAATCCGCACTCATGAGTAACCGTAAAGCGTGTTGCCACCTGAACAGCAGAAGATCCGGATTCTAAAAAATTCCACTGCATCAGTTCCGGTAAAAACGCCTCCGGCAGGAACAACAGGTATATTTAATTCGTTTTCTTTTAAAAATACTAAAACATCATTGACAATTGTTTTAAGATCATACTCCTGCCAATCATCTGCACCAAAACCTAGATGTCCTCCGGCCAACGGTCCTTCAACCGTTATATAATCCGGAAGACGCTTGTATTTTGCTGCTCTCTTGAGAAAAGGACGTAAAGCTCTTGCTGAAGACACAATGATGCCAATCAAAACGTCATGAAAACGGGGGTGGTCCTTCATAAGCTCCATTGAACCTAAATGAAGTCCTGCACTCAAGGTTATACCCTCAATACCTGAATCCATTGCTGCAAGCAATCGAGCCTGCAGAGTGTCACGAGGACTGTTCATGGTAAGCTTTTCCATGCAGTTGATAAAAATCGCTCCGTCTCCTTTTTTTGATTCCATTGTACGGCTCACAAAAAGACGTTGGGCTTCAGCCAGTCTTTCCAAGTCGAACTTCACTACAGACTTTGTCCGTATTGCCGATATTGTATTTGTATTTCTTTTGTTTCTCCTGCACAAATTTCGTATTAAAACGACGGTCAGAAACAGTAGGTACCATTGCATCGGAGATGTGACCAATTCCTCCCAAACGTGCTGCTTCCAGAGCAAGTTCTGCAGTAGAGATATCAACCCCCATCCCACCCACGATTATAGGCACATATTCCCGTCCTCCAAGTTTCAAGCGGAAATCATCCATGGCTTTGCTCATATCATGCTCACTATTCTTAGGATTTGCTTATTAAAAAATATTATTCAGTATTTTTCAATTGGCCATAATCGAATAACCACAATCTACGTAGATCACTTGTCCTGTAATCCCCGATGAGGCTTCACTTGCTAAAAATACAGCAGTTTGCGCTACTTCACTCTGTGTTGCAGTGCGTTTCATGGCCGAATGCTCGCCGGCAACACGCATCAATTCAGGAAAATCTTTAATTCCGGCAGAAGACAAAGTCCTTATTGCCCCGGGAGATATCACATTTACACGGATATTATCCGGACCTACTTCCTTTGCCAGATAGCGGGATGAAGCTTCCAAAGAAGCTTTTGCCGGTCCCATCACATGATAATGTGGAACAGCCAGCATGGACCCAATAAAACTCATGCTGATTATACTGCCACCCCCACGTTTTCTCATCATGGGGATAACTCCCTCCGCAAGAGGCAGCAAAGAGAATGCACTGATTTCATGAGCTCTGGCAAAACCATTTCGGCTGGTACTTGAAAAGTCGACTTTCAGGTCTTTTTGATCTGCAAAAGCTAAACTGTGAATCAAAAAATCCATTTCACCCCAATGATTGTTTAATGCTCCAATTAATGACTGAATCGAATTATCATCTGCAACATCACATTCCTGAATAAGGGTCGCATTTACTTTTTCTCCAAGTTTTTTGACATTTGCTTCAAAACGACCTTTTGGATCACCAAGAAAAGTCAGTGCCAACTCTGCACCTTGTTGATGGCAATGCTCGGCAACTGACCATGCAATACTGCGTTGATTACCAACTCCAAGAATAACACCTCTTTTCCCTGTTAAATCATTCATCTTTCCAATCCTGAGTTTTATATTTTTGTATGAAATATTTTTAAGAATTCTATATTTCTGATTTAAGTTTAATTTTCAGTCCTTTGAGTCAAGACAGAGCCTACCGACAGCCTGGCCTAAACAAATCTTTTGTTCCACCTGCAATTCTCCCAGTTCTATCTGTCCGGGAGGAAACAGGCAGATTACCGTAGAACCCAATTCAAACAAACCGAGCTCTTCTCCACGATTGACATGAAAAGGAAACTCCAGCACAACCTGTTGATTTTTAGCACCGGACTTGTTTGAAACCAGATCATGGTAACAAACTCGAATGCGTCCTACCACAGTCGCACCAACTTTTACAAGCGCACATTCACCATTGTCCGTCTTTATAAAGGTGGTTAGACGTTCGTTCCTGGCAAAAAGGCCTGGGACGTGGTGTACCCCTAATGGGCTGACTGTCCACAAATCACCCGGAATGTAAGAGAATTCATGNACCTCACCTTCCACCATGCTGTGAACACGGTGGTAATTGTGCGGGGCTAAATAAATGGTTATGAATACTCCGCCATCATATTGTTCGGTTCGCTTTGGATCTTCAAATAAGTCTGCTAACCTGTACTCGAGTCCTTTTGCTTGAATCAGGCGTCCATCATTAATGGTCCCCGAATTCACCAATAAATCCATCTACCGGACTAAGTATTACATCCGGATCCGGATCAACTGTCCTTGCGTCCGGAAGCAGGTNCCGGGTAAAAAATTCATTAAAGGTACGGAACTCTGAAAATCGGCTGCGCTGCCTCAGTCAGGTCAACTCCATATTTCCATGAAAACAATTTGATTAATGGAGTTAACAAAGGACGTGGAATTCTAACATCCGCCACAATCCCGCAAAGTCTGCTAAAAAGATTGCGGGGCAAAATCCACATAAAATAATATGCCGGAGGGTGACCAAATCCCGGTATTGCCATCAGCCCCCGACTGGCTCAACTTTAGACTTATTTTGTCCCAATAGATCCATGATATACGATCCCTCGACTGTCTCCTCTTTCATCAAAACTTCAACTATTTTGTGTAAAACATCGATATTATCCCTGAGAAGTTTNTTGGCCTTTTCATCGTGAAATTTAATAGTTTTGCGCATTTCCTTGTCAATCTCTGAAGCCGTCTTTTCACTGTACTCACGATCTTTGCCAATATTAAGACCAAGGACGTTTTTGTTGGTTGTCACTCCCAAAAACAATCGGGCCAAATGATTTATTCATACCCCAGCGGCAAATCATATTTCTAATTGTATCCGTTGCCTGCTGGATGTCATTGCTTGCTCCGGTAGTAACTTCATCAAAAATAATTTCCTCTGCTGCACGTCCACCCATCGCAATGGTTATGCGGTTGCTCAGAAATTCAAGATCATATGAGTGATTATCCTTTTCCGGTAAATATGCAGTCATTCCCAGGGCTCTTCCTCGAGGCACAATTGTCACTTTGTGTATTGGATCAGATTTCGGGAGAAGGGCCGAAACAAGTGCATGTCCAGCCTCATGGTATGCAGTATTGCGCTTCTCTTTTTCTGACATGACCATCGATCGACGTTCAGTACCCATCAGAACCTTGTCACGTGCCCACTCAAAATACNGCCAAATTCAACTCTGTCTTGTTGTTGCGTGCACCTCCCAGTTGCGGCTTCATTAATCAGGTTTTTTAAATCTGCACCTGAAAATCCTGGAGTACCACGAGCAATAATACTCATATCAACTCCTTCTGCCATTTGCACTTTTTTAGCATGGATTTTCAGAATTTCCTCTCTACCTTTTACATCAGGTAAAGGAATGCTCACTTGCCGGTCAAAACGTCCAGGACGCAACAGTGCAGGATCCAGTACATCCGGACGGTTTGTTGCGGCAATTACGATTATTCCTTCCATACCATCGAAACCATCCATTTCAACCAGCAATTGGTTGAGGGTCTGTTCCCGCTCATCATTTCCACCGCCCATTCCCGAACCCCGGCTNCCGCCGACAGCATCTATTTCGTCAATGAAAATTATACACGGTGCGTTTTGTCTACCTTGTTCAAACATATCACGGACCCTGCTGGCACCAACACCTACAAACATTTCCACAAAATCAGAACCACTCATACTGAAAAAAGGGACTTCTGCCTCACCGGCAACAGCCTTTGCCAGCAAGGTTTTTCCTGTACCTGGTGATCCGGACATCAACATACCTTTGGGGATTCTTCCTCCGAGCTTTCGGAATTTGGCAGGGTCTTTCAGGAATTCAACCGTTTCTCTCAGATCGTCTTTTGCTTCTTCGATTCCAGCAACGTCATCAAAAGTCACTTTCATTTCATCAGGTTCCATCTTTTTGGCACGACTACGTCCTATAGAAAACAATCCTCCTCCAGTTCCTCCCGACTGCATTCTCCGCATCAGTACCATCCAAATCCCAAAAATTAAAATGAAAGGTCCCCAATTAATTAAAATGCTCAAATACCATGGAAGACTTTTTTCCGGCACATAATTGATAGGGATTTGATAAAGTCGAAGGAAGTCGATTACACTTGGGTCTTCAGCCGGAATATAGGTGCGGTAACCCAGTCCTCCCTGAGTGAATCCCTCAATTAAGGAATCTCCTACAATCTGTGCATTAACCACATCACCCGCAGCAACAAGTGCTTTGAAATCGCTGTAAATCAATTCCTGAGAACGCTGAGGACCGGATGCAATATCCCCGCTATTGAACATTCTTGCCAAAAAAAATGCCAACACCACAAAACTGAGGATAATCAGGATATTCTCTCTTTTCATACTAAAAATACCTCTGCAAAAAAAGACTGAAGTTTTAGAAGATCGTAATTAACAGATACACCTAGAACCACAAAAATAAATTTATTTTATAAAAAACAATGTTTAACTGTACATGATAACATACAACTGGTCATACAGTTAAGTAAATTTTTAGATACTCAATATCATTTCAAACATTATTTTATGAATCATTTTATTCTTTTTTCACAATTAAAAAGATTTTTACATGAATCTTCACGCACATTAAAGTTAGGTCTACCGGTAATCATAGCACAATTGTTACAGACTTTGATGCAGTTTGTGGACACAGTGATGGCCGGACACGTCAGTTCCAAAGATTTGGCGGGACTGGCTATTGCAACGGCACTCTACCATCCAGTTTTTTTACTGATGTTGGGTATTTTGATTGCTTTAGGTTCGATTATAGCTCAGCTATTTGGGGCAGTAAAACCTGCAGAAATTGTTACAAATGTAATTCAGGGCCTCTGGTTAAGCCAGGTTTTAGCGCTGGTGAGCATTGTAATTTTAGCTAATCCAGAGCCAGTTTTGCATTTTATGGGATACGAAGCAAAGGTGATTCAGGTTGCCGGAGATTATTTAAGGGCTTTGTGCTGGGGGATGCCAGCCGTTTATGCATATATCGTTTTACGGATGTTTAATGAAGGCTTGTCGATCACTCGTCCAAATATGTATTTTTCGCTGATTGGACTGGCAATCAATATCGTAGGAAACTATACACTCATGTTTGGTCACTTCGGTTTTCCTGCCCTTGGAGCAGTTGGTGCAGGATGGACAACAAGCATGGTCCACTGGGTTATGTTCAGTGTTATGCTAATATTTTGTTTAAAAGGCCCACTGTTTAAAAGCTACAGAAAATTTTTGTATTTTAGTGGCCCCGTCTGGCTTCATCTGCGTGAAATTTTGCGAATCGGCTTACCAAACGGTTTCAGCCTAGCAGCTGAAACTGGAATGTTCGCAATGGTTTCCTTGCTGATGGGAACTTTTGGGGTTTCGGCAATTGCAGGACATCAGATAGCAATCAATGTTGCTTCGTTAACATTTATGATACCGATGGGACTTTCAATAGCCATAACTATAAGAGTGGGCCAGGCGAAGGGCAGGGACAATTGTATCGAGGCCCGATATATAGGGTATGCTGGAATTTTACTCTGTATTATTGTCATGACAGTATCAGCATCTATATTTGTTATAGTTCCGGAAATGATCGTAGGATTATATACGGAGGATCTGCAAGTCCAGACACTGGCAATACAATTACTTTATATGGCAGCGATATTTCAGTTGTCAGACGGAATGCAAGTAGGTGCATTGGGCGCACTGCGTGGACTTAAAGATACAAAGATACCGTTAGTTGCAAATGTGGCAGCATACTGGGGCTTAGGCTTGCCTTTTGCCTACCTGGTGGGAATCCATTTTAATGTTGGTCCTGCAGGCTTGTGGGTCGGCTTGATTACCGGATTGAGTACTGCTGCTGTTTTTCATAGTTGGAGATTTCGGATTTTGACCAACCGCCTTTTGATCCTTCCTTCATCACCAAAATTTACATGAAGAAGTTAGGATTTTGCGAATGAAATCTGATTAATATAATCTTTTTTATTTTTCAAAAGACAAAACAGCATTTACTCAATGTTTGGAATCCTAATTGCAGGATACATGATTCAAAATTCTTAAAAAAATTTTATGTTTGATCCACAATCCTAGAATACAGGCATTAAATTTTCCCAATATNANCAGAATACTATTAAACAGGAATACTATGGCAGAACAAACCGGCGCTCTTTCAGATGTCAGGTTGCAGTTTCAGGAATTTTTTGGTTCATTAAGTCTTGCTAAGCGAATCACAATTTTGGTGGCCCTTGGAATAGTTCTCATCGGAATGGTGAGTATGATTTTTGTAGCAAACCGACCATCTTGGGCCCCGCTTTATTCTAACGTGGAACCAGGCGATGCTGCCGCTATAGTTGAAAAACTCCAGGAAAACCAGATTCCTTATTTGCTTGCTCCAGGTGGAAGAACTATAATGGTTGAACCGCACAAGGTAGATCAAGCCCGCTTAACGATGGCCAAAGAAAAGGTTACGCCGGGAGGTGGAGTCGGATTTCTTGATCTGTTTTCTACACCAAGTCTAGGTGAAACAGAATTTCAGCAAGGTGTTAAATTCCGTGTAGCTCAGGAAGGTGAGCTGGCGCGGCTGATTTCCACTATTAATGTAGTAAAATCAGCAAAAGTTTCATTAGCTATTCCCAAAAAAACTTTATTTTCAGATAGTCAGGAAGAAACAACTGCTGCAATCGCACTAAATCTCACCAGCAGTGGAGCAGGCAGAAAACAAATTGAGACTATTGTTCACTTGGTTGCCAGTGCTGTTGAAGGTCTTTCCCCACGTAATGTAAAAATAACAGACCAAAACGGAACGCTGCTGAGTAAAGGTTTTGCTGATTCTTCTGCTGGTGGAAAGATGAACGATAATTACTCATATAAAAGTCGCTTTGAAAAGGAACTGGAAGCAAAAGTAGTCAGGCAAATTGAGGAGGTTGTTGGTAAAGACCGTGTAAGAGTAAATGTTTCAGCTACCCTGCGTTTTGATAGGCGAACAATCAAGGAAGAACTGGTGGATCCTGATCAAACGAGTGTCGTCAGTGAGCAAGTTGTTGATGAGTCTTCAACCGGAACACGTTCAGTTCCTGTGGGGCCTGCCGGAGTAACAACGAATCTACCTGAAGCAACAGGCAGGGAAGCAGCAACTGTCTCAGAATTCAGCAAGAAAAATTCCACACGCAATTTCGAAAGCAGCCGCCGGGAAATAGTTCTGGAATCTGCGGTGGGAGAAGTAGTACGCCTGAGCGTTTCTGTGCTTCTTGACAACAGGCGTTCGCAAATACTGGACGAAAGCGGAAATACAATAGGCCGTACTAACACACCTTGGACTGAAGCAGAAAAAGAAACTATTGTTGGTCTGGTAAAAGCCGCAATGGGCTTCAACGAAAAGCGNGGTGACAGTGTTTTTGTTGGAAACATGCCTTTTGAAGCTGCAGTTGAAGAAGATAAGGCTTCTGAAATTGAGAATACTAAAGTCAGGAACCAGTTTATACTGGATATTGTGCGTTATGTGGCTCTTGGTTTGGCCATTTTGTCTCTCATTATTTTTGTAATCCGTCCGATGGTTCAGCGACTCAGTTCCAAACCGGCAGACCTTGATCTCCTCATGGGAATGCCGGCAACGATTGGTGAGCTTGAAGGAGAGGAGTTAGAAATCCCAACTGAGCGGGAATCTGGAATTCCTCCGAGGGAAAAAATTCTCGAAATTGCCAAGCAGGATCCGCTCAAGACATCCGCACTCATCCATACCTGGCTACGCGAACGATAAGAAAGTTAATTCAGTATTCATATTTTGTGGTGCAGTTAAAAAATCTTTCTTCCACTTTTCACTAAATCCTGAATACCAGATCCTTAATCTAAATAATTTAACATTGTTCTAACCATGTTAGAAGATAGTGAGTTCAAACCTTTTAACTTGACCGATTTCACGGTTGCTGAAACTCTGCCTGAAGATTCTGAAAGTTCACCTGCAACTCAGGAAGATGGTCAAGATGGAGCCGAAGTTGAAGAGTCAGAAATTTCAGTTCGTCTCGCTTCTTTCAAAGCCCTTAATTATTGATGAACAAGGTGGATCTGACGAATTTGATGCAGAGGATTCTACCCATTTGGCAGACAGAAGGACTGATGCAGAAAAAATTCATTTGTCTCAGGATTTTAGAACTGCTGAATTTTTTCAGGAAAACAGTCTC
>AJXC01001781.1_pt1 | contig 16209 bp, 17 predicted proteins | sample 404948 | NCBI WGS metagenome assembly AJXC01 (sample SAMN02954314, study PRJNA77837) | marine metagenome | biome: aquatic; feature: Guaymas Basin Hydrothermal Plumes; material: sea water; isolation source: Guaymas Basin Hydrothermal Plumes and Background water depths 1600, 1775... ... | reverse complement strand
AACCAATAGCTGATAATGCGTTAGGTCAAAATCTTCACCACCTAAGAAGTATCACCATTGGTTGATAGTACTTCAAAGTGTTTTTCACCATCAATATCTTCCATTTCAATGATTGATACGTCGAATGTACCACCACCTAAGTCGTAGACAGCAACGGTTTTATCGCCGGTCAATTTGTCCATACCATAAGCCAATGCTGCTGCTGTTGGCTCGTTAATAATGCGCTTAACATTTAAGCCTGCAATCTTGCCAGCATCTTTAGTGGCTTGGCGTTGTGAATCATTAAAGTAAGCTGGAACTGTAATAACGGCTTCAGTAACGGTTTCACCTAAGTATTCTTCAGCAGTTTTTTTCATCTTTTCGATTACTCTTGCTGAGATTTCTGGTGCAGCCATTTTTTTACCTTTAACCTCTACCCAAGCATCACCATTGTCAGCTTTGATAATTTTGTAAGGCACAAGATTAATATCTTTTTGTACGGCATCTTCATCAAAACGACGACCGATTAATCGCTTAATCGCATACAGTGTGTTTTCAGGGTTAGTGACGGCTTGGCGTTTTGCCGGTTGGCCTACTAAGACCTCTTCACTGTCTTTAGGGTAGGCAATAATTGATGGGGTGGTACGATCACCCTCTGAATTTTCAATAATTTTAACGCTGCCGCCATCCATAATAGCGACGCATGAATTTGTTGTACCTAAGTCAATACCAATAATTTTTGACATTTTTTTAACTCCTTGTGTTTGATATACCTCCTATATAGGGGTGGTCAAATTTTTTTCAAGGAATTAAGGCAAAAATATTTACAGCTTGGATTTCAGATGGTCTTCGACCGATTTAGGCACAAAGGCACTGATATCACCACCAAGCATTAGGATTTCACGCACCAATGAAGATGAGATGTTGGCGTATTGTTCAGCAGGCGTCATAAACAAGGTTTCGATGTTGGGGTTGAGGTGTTTGTTCATGCCTGAGAGTTGGAATTCGTATTCAAAGTCGCTCACCGCTCTGAGTCCGCGCAGGATAACTTGCGCATTTTGTGCGCTAGCAAAATCAACTAACAAGGTATTAAAGCTTAGCACTTCAATGTTGTCGATGTTCTTAAGTGCTACGTTGGTAGTCTGAATACGATCGTCAATATTAAGAAAAGCTGCTTTTTTACTATTCTGGGTAATACCAACAATGACTTTATCAAATAAGGTGCTAGCACGACGAATCAAATCGATATGGCCATTGGTAATAGGATCAAAAGAGCCAGGATAAATTGCAATTTTTTTCATAATATTTCTAATAAGCAGTAATTAACTGCACCAGATTGATTTTGTTTAATGATTTCGATTTTTTCCGAAATTTCTTCTTTTAAGTAAAGCTGTGTTATTTTAAATTCAGATTCTATATAGATTTTGCTCTTGGTTGTTACAAAATCACCATCTTTTAGTGCTTTTAGTGCTTTTGAGACTAGGTTTTTGTTAAATGGCGGGTCTAACAAGACAAAATCAAAGGTTTTTGTACTTTTTTGCTTTAAAAAAACGAAGGCATCTTGGTTAAAAAAGCTGATTTTGGTTGATTTTAATAATTTCCGATTTTTTTCTAAACTTTGAAAAACGCTTAAATTTTTCTCGACACCGGTGACTTGTTTAGCACCGCGAGACACAGCTTCAAAACTTAGTGCGCCACTGCCAGCAAATAAATCTAAATAAGTTTTATCAAAAGATTCGAATTGAATCCAGTTGAACAGCGTTTCGCGAACTTTACTTGGTGTCGGTCTTAAGCCATCAGCATCGGGAAAGCTGAGTTTTCTGCCCCGATACTCGCCACCGATAATTTGAAAGGTGTTGGTGTTGGCCAAAGACTATTTTTTATAAGCGTCGAATGATTCTTGTAGCTCTTTTTTGGCTTGTTCNGCATCGCCCCAACCNTCAATCTTGACCCACTTGCCGTCATCTAAATCTTTGTAGTAGCGGAAGAAGTGTTCGATTTGGTCTTTAAGCGTAGCACCTACATCATCAATACATTTAATATCATGATAAGATTTACACAGCTTGTCAGTTGGCACGGCTAAGATTTTTGAATCTTTACCAGCTTCATCGGTCATTAATAGAACGCCAATAGGGCGTGCTGTGATCACCGAATCATGAATTAAAGGATAAGGGGTGATTACCAAGACATCCGCTGGATCGCCATCATCTGCCAATGTTTCAGGTACAAAGCCGTAGTTACATGGATAAAACATCGGTGTAGAGATAAAACGATCCACAAACATGGCGCCAGTTTCTTTATCGATTTCGTATTTAACGGGAGACGAGTGTGCTGGAATTTCAATAATAACGTTAACTTCGTCAGGTAGGTTGCCTGCTGATACTGGCTTTAAACTATTTTGCATTTTCTAATTCCTCTTGTAATAAATGATAACGCCAACCTTGGCAAAACATAACCGATCGATCGCCGCGAATATATTTAAGTAATGATTTGCTACTGGCCATTACTTCTATAGCCAAATTATACTGATTTGCTTTTTCTTGTATGAGTTTTTGTAAAACGACTTTTAGTGCTTTTTCAGTTTTTGTTGGCGGCTTGTTTTTATTGATACTGATTTGAATGTTTTGAATGTTAGTGTGCTGAGCCAAAAAATCATCAAAACTCTTTTGTGCTTTGTTTGAAAGTTTTTCTTTGCTTTCTTTACCCAGAGCATGTGCGATTAATGCATCATCTGCCAGTATCCATTTACGTGGTCTATTGTTAGATTGCGCCCGATGTTCTCGCCATGCCGCTAATTGCGCTGCTAATACGTGTGCATTTTTATTAATTCTCGATAAGCCTTTGACTCGTTGCCAAGCTTGATCAATCGGTGGAAGGTACAAATCGATGTTAAGTAAGTTTTGAGCTTCTTCTACAATCCAATCGAGTTTGTTTTCAGCTTGTAATTGTGCTTTTAATTGGTGATAATTTTTTATCAAGTAGCGCACATCGTCTAGCGCGTATTCAATCGCGGCCTCGGGTAATGGGCGTGTGGTCCAATCAAGACGTGTGTAGGCTTTTTCTAAATAGACATTTTGTAAATTCTCAGTTAATGCTTGATAAGAAATTTGTATTGGGTGATTGAGTAAACTGGCAGCAATTTGCGTATCGAATAATTGCTGAGGTAATCGCCCTGAAAGACAATGCATGGCCTCAATATCTTGGCGAGCAGAATGCACGATCCAAACGCAATCTTTTTTGGTAGAGTTTTGTCAAACAAAGGTTCAAGGTCGTNAAGGGCTAAAAACATCAATACAGTCCGTCGCGCTTTTGGTGGCGATTTGTACCAAGCACAAAACCGGATAATAAGTGCTGACACGTTTGAATTCTGTGTCAATTGCAAGCTCAGTTTCACCCTGAATAGCCTGAAGAAAATCGCGTAGTTGTGTTTGTGTTTGTATCATTGTTGTATTTTAGCAACAATTAAACCTGATGCGTGTTTTTTTATGAGATAATCAGTCCAGAAAATATGGACAACAATAGATAAAACATGGTTTTTAATCAAGATTTTTCGATCAAAAAAACACCAAATAAATGGTTTTGGTCGGCTGTATTTTTAATTTCATTGGGCGGGTTATCTTATTTAGGTTTAAACCCTATCTTAATTGAGGACTGGTGGTGGGTTTTAGCCTCATACAATGTAATTATGGGCTGTGTGGCGATCTATTATATTGTTTTCGCCGTTTCGAAACTTAAGAAAGATAATAAGAATGGTGTGTTTGGCACACAATTCACTTGGTCTTTTGTTAAGATTATCCCACTTTTGGTGATTGTACCAGTTTTGTCTTTTTACCTGTTTTCGTTCCAAACCATTCAAGACAATGTTGAGCGCTCCAAACATACCTATAACAACTTTAATAAAGTCTTTCTTGATCAGGTAGATGCACTCTATGAAAATGTACAAATCGTAAGAAACGATCGTTATTCTGACCACACTTCAATCCTGCTGAAACAAATTGAAAATTATTCGAATTTTCAAAAAGACAAAGAGGATTACATCAACATTATGCAAATTTTTGTCCAAGGTTTGGTTGACGACCGGTGGGCTTGCTATATTGAACTGACTGATAAAGAAGACGAGATAATTGCACAAAGTAAGAAAAATAATATTTGTATTGTTGAAAGACAATCAGCCATTAGCAGACATACAACCTTTTGTTTTATTTGAAGATGAGAAGACTAAGCTGTTTCAGGTTCAAATGTCAACAAGGTATTTAACTAAAAGACCGACTAAAGAATACATGAACATTGTTGCTGTTTATGCGACCGACCCTAATTTATTAAGTTTTTTGGGGCAAGTTAAAGGTTTTTACAACTTTGCCAAGGCAATTAAATTTGATGTTAATACCTCACTCACGCAAAAAAGCTTTTTATTAGATTTCTCTTCAACAGTTTTATTAACCATTCTTAGTGTTTTGTTGATTGTGTTTAGAATGATTGATCAACTCATGCGTCCAATGCATAATTTATCTGTCGCCTCGAAAGAAATTTCCAAAGGTAATTACGATGTTTTAGTACACAATCAAGAAGAGAGTAAAGACATGCTTCAACTGATTGGCCAATTTAATGAAATGGCCAGGCAAATTAAAGCCTCTCGACAAGGCTTGGATACGCATAACCTGTACTTAGAAACTATTTTAAAGTACTCTTTTGGTGTGATTGGGTTAGACAAAGACCGCAATATCCAGCTGATCAACCCAGTGATTGGTAGGATATTATCGATTGATGATGAGCAGCAATTTGTTGGCGAGTTATGCATAAAAATTTCAGAAAAATATACTCATCTCGAGTCGTTTTTTACGATGGCGCAAGACCGATTTGAACAAGAGTTGGGCGAGTGGAGTGAGGAAATTGAACTAACTTTACCAGACCGACATGTTTTACTATCTTGTCAGGGCGCGGCGTTAGATACGAGTGGCAAAGCACTGGGCTATGTGATTATTGTTAAAGACATCTCAAGGCTTAATAGGGCGCAGAAAAAAGCAGCTTGGGGTGAAGTAGCCATACGTATGGCACATGAAATTAAAAACCCATTAACGCCGATTTTGTTGTCTGCTCAACGCCTTAGAAACAAATTTTTAGAAACGCTCAAAGGTAAAGATTTAGAGATTATTGATAAAACCACCAGTGTCATTATTGATCAAGTGAGGTCGATGGATGCCATGGTTAGTGCGTTTGCAGATTATGCCAATACACCGCAAATCGAGCGTAAGCCGACTAACCTGAATGCGCTGATTCATCAATCTATTGCGCTTTATGATGCACAAAGCAATATCACCATTGAGTTTGATCTTTCAGGTGATGTGCCAGAGCTACTCCTAGATGCCAATAGTATTTCCAGGGTATTGATTAATCTGGTGAAGAATTCGGCTGAATCGGTTGAAGAGGGCCATGACTTGATAGTTAATGTCACCACTCAATATTTACCCTCTAAAGGTATTGTGCGTTTAAGCATGACAGACAATGGTGATGGATTTGATGAGGCAGTAATTGAGCGTGTGTTTGAGCCGTATGTCACCACTAAAGTTAAAGGTAGCGGATTAGGTATGGCAATTGTACAAAATATCATTGAACAACACGATGGGCGAATTTTTGCTAGTAATGTAGAGCCAAATGGCGCCATTGTAACGATTGAATTTAAATACACAAAGGAGAATGCATGATAATTGGTAATATTCTTATTATTGATGACGAGAGTATCAATTCTGAAACGATAAAAGACACATTAGAAGATGTGAACTACAATGTGGTTTTAGCGCAGGATGCTGCCGAGGCTAAGACTATTGTTAAAGATCAAGTTTTTGATTTAGTGATGATGGATGTTTGGATGCCAGGTCAAGACGGTATGGCTTTGTTAGAAGAATGGATGAGTGAAGGCTTTTCTATGCCGGTGGTGATGATGTCTGGCCATGCTGAGCATCAAGATGTAGTAAAAGCCATCCGCATGGGTGCTGTTGATTTTTTGAAAAACCTTTGCATGATATCTTACCGTTAGTGCGAAAGCTTTTGTCTGAGCAAGCAAGCATTCAAGAGCAACAAATTAGTGGCATTGATTTTGACTTGCCTTTAAAAGCAGCTAGAAATATTTTTGAGTCACAATATTTCAAATACCATCTAGAAGAAAACAACAATAATATTGCTAAAGTTGCAGAGTTGGCAGGTTTAGAGCGCACCACACTGTATCGTAAATTAAAAGATTTGGGGATTGATAAGAAATGAAAATCTTGATCTTGGGTGCAGGGCAGGTTGGCTCATCATTGGCTAAATATTTAGGCTCTGATGATGAAAATGACATTACTGTCATTGATAAAGATGAAGCTAACTTATCTTCTTTGCAGCGTCATTTAGACATTAAAACGGTTTGTGGGCATGCCTCTTATCCTAATATTTTAGAAGAAGCCGGTATTAAAGAAATGGATATGGTGATTGCCGTAACCAAATCTGACGAAGGTAACATGTTGGCTTGTCAGATGGCACATACTTTGTACCAAGTGGATAAAAAAGTAGCGCGTGTCCGTACCGCTGAATATTTGCATCGCAAGGAATTGTTTTCAGATAGTGCCATTCCGATTGACTTTGTTATTACCCCTGAAGGCTTGGTGACCGACTATATTAAACGCGTGGTGGAAGAGCCTGGTGCGGAGCAAGTATTTGAATTTGAAAATGGTTTGGTGCAGCTAGTAGAAACCCGGGCTTATGCAGGCACTCCAATTGTCGGCCATCCAATTAAAGAATTACACGAACATTTGCCAAAAATACACATGCGTATTGTTAGCTTGTATCGCAACGGTAAGGCAATTCCAGCGTACGGTGACACCGTTATTAAAGATGGTGATCGTGTGTATTTTGTTACTAAAAAATCCAGTGTATCCAAGGTTTTAAAAGAGTTTAGACGACTTGATAAAACCTATAGAAATATAATTATTGCTGGCGGTGGTCGTATTGGTCTTAATTTGGCTAAACATTTGGAAAAAAATCACCGTGTCCGTATTATTGAGCAGAATAAAGAACGCGTTATTGAAATTGCAGAGCAGCTTGAAGACACTTTGGTCTTGCATGGTAATGCTTCTGATGAAGAGTTATTGCTAGAAGAAGGCATTGAAAGTGCCGATTTATTCTTAGCACTCACAGATTCTGATGAAATCAATGTGATTGTCTCTATTTTGGCCAAACGTTTAGGGGCGCATAAAACCATTGCTTTAGTTAAGCGTAATGTTTATGAAGATTTAGCTGAGCAAAGTGATGATGTTGATATGGTGATTTCACCTGACCAAATCACCACCAGTGGTATTTTGGCACACATTCGCAAAGGCGATACTATGATGGTTCATTCCTTGCGTCAAGGTAAAGCTGAAGCCATTGAAATCATTGTTCATGGTGATCAGGTGCATTCTGATGTTGTTGGTAAAACTGTTGAAGAGATCAATCTGCCAGATGGCGTAGTCGTGGGCTCAATAGTAAGAAATAATGAAGTGATTATGGGTTCACGTAAGTTGGTGATTGAAGAAAATGATCATGTACTCATTGTGCTCAGTGATGTGAGTAAGATTCACGAAGTTGAAGTGTTGTTTGAAGGATATTTTAATTAATAATTAGTAATGGACAGTTATGCAATTTAGTATCGTTTTTAAAACCATTGGCTTGTTGCTAATGGTCTTTAGTTTGACACAACTTCCGCCATTGTTGGTTGATTTTATCTATCAGCAAAATGAGGCACAATCTTTCATTACTGCATTTTCACTAACACTACTCAGTGGCTTTATTTTGTGGGTACCCTTTAGAAACACCAAAAAAGACTTTAGAATCCGTGAAGGGATTTTAGTTGTGGTTAGTTTTTGGTTTATTCTCTCGTTGTTTGCAACCATTCCATTTTTATTGTCAGAATCACTCAGAATGTCATTCAGTGATGCGTTTTTTGAATCAATGTCAGGTTTAACGACAACGGGTGCTACTGTATTGGCTGGATTGGATGATTTACCTAAGGCGATTTTGTACTACCGACAACAACTACAATGGTTAGGCGGTATGGGTATTATTGTTTTAGCAGTGGCGATATTACCGATGTTGGGTGTCGGTGGTATGGAGCTTTATCACGCTGAATCTAGTGGTATTTCTAAAGAAAGACTAACTCCAAAAACTTACACAAACCGCTAAAGCTTTATGGAAGATTTATATTAGCTTTACAGTTGTTTGTGCGTTGGGTTATTACTTGGCTGGCATGGATGCTTTCGATGCCATTGCGCATAGTTATTCAACGGTGGCTATTGGTGGTTTTTCTACCCATGATACTTCCATCGGGTACTTTAATTCAAGCGCTATTGAAAGTGTTGCGATTGTATTTATGCTGTTAGCAGGTATTAATTTTTCTTTGCATTTCTTTGTTTGGCAAAAGAAAAACGCCTTTACTTATTTTCAAGATTCAGAGTTTAAAACGTATTTGTTTATCTTATTTTCTACCGCCATTATCATTGGCACTTATTTGTTTGACAGTGGTTATTATTCAAGTGCTGGTGAGTCAGTGCGACAAGCATTGTTTCAGACTATTTCGATTGCTACCACCACGGGCTTCGCCTCTACAAACTATTCTCAATGGCCATTTATTTTGCCAATTTTATTAATTTTTGCCAGCTTTATTGGTGCTTGTGCGGGTTCAACAGGTGGCGGTATTAAAGTGGTGCGGGTATTGCTGATGTTTAAATTAGCTATGAAAGAGATTAAAAAATTCATTCATCCGAATGCACAAATTAACATTAAGCTTAATCAACGTAGTGTCGGTGAAAGTACACTGGTTTCGGTATGGGGTTTCTTTTCACTATATGTAATTGCCTTTATTATTATCCTAATCGCATTAATGTTTACCGGCCTTGACCAAGTCAGTGCTTTTTCAGCTACCGCTGCTAGTATTAATAACCTTGGCCCGGGCTTGGGTGAAGTAGCAGCTAATTATGGCGGTGTCAGTGATCCTGCAAAATGGATTTTGAGCTTCTCAATGTTGCTCGGTCGTTTAGAAATATTGACATTAATGGCGTTATTACATAAAGCTTTCTGGCGTTTTTAGATTATTCAACCACAATATTGTATCCAGGCAAAGCATTAAGCAATTGCTTGCCGTAGAATTTTGACACTAAGCGATTGTCAAAAATCGTAATTTTGCCGGTATCAGTTTCGGTACGAATCAATCGTCCACAGGCTTGAATAAGCCTAAGCGAGGCGTCTGGCAGTGATATTTCCATAAACGGATTACGATTTTGAGATTGTAAGTAGTCTTGTGTGGTTTTTTCAATCGGAGAATTTGGTACGCTAAAGCGCAATTTTACAATCACCACATGGGTAAGGTTATCACCTTTGAGATCAACCCCTTCAGCAAAGCTATCGAGTCCAAAAATCACACTGCCTTTGTTTCGTTTGCGAAGATCTTGGTGTTTTTTTAGGATGAGTTTTTTAGAAAATTCACCTTGTACAAATAAAGCACAGTCTAGTTTTTTCTCGACTAAATCAGCGACCAGTTGCATTTGTTTGTTAGAAGCAAATAATACCAATGAACTTTCATCAGTATTGATGCGTTTTAGCAGTTGTGAGGCAACTTCTTGAGTGTGTTCATACACTTGAGTTGGGTTGCTTTTAAATTTAGCAACGATAAAATCTACTCCATCCAGATTAAAAGGAGAAGGAAGGCGTAAGTACTGATTTTTGTCCTTTACCAATCCTAGTTGCTGGTTTAATCGTGCAAAACTTCCTAGTGATGATAAGGTGGCTGACGTCAGTACTGCACCAGCAATTTTTGACCAAATAAGTTGATCTAAGTTATTAGAGATATCGATTTGTGCACTGCTAAGGATATAGTTGTTTTTTTTGTTGGCCAAAATAGTTTTTTCAACCCAACGAGAATGAGGCGCCTGCCCAGCTTCATCAACTTGCAGAAAAGAAGAGAGTAATAATAAAATAGAAGACAAGTGCTGTTCGCATTCACCCAAAGCATTGTTAAGTGGGTCAGCAACAGTCTTGTCGATCATTTTAATTTTAAGATAATCTGACCAAGATTCTTTTAGGGTGTTGAATTGCGTATGAACACTATTAATGGTTGTGCGTAAATTTTGACAAATGACTTGTATTGACTCATCGACAATACCTTGATCAAACAAATAGGTGTCTTCATCAAAGTCAAGATTTTTTAACAACTGAATAAGATCGTCTAGGTAATCATCAATTGATTTGATTGGGATATCAAGAGCATCTTGCTGTGTTAATTTACACACTTGATCACCCGCGCCTTGGGTTTGCCTGATGCTGGTTTTAATAAATTCAGTACCCGCACTGAGTGAAAAATGCGATAGCGCTTTTTGGTTAAGGTGGTGCGCCTCATCAAAGATATAGATAGACTCATCAACATCGGGCAATACTGTATTGCCCGTACTAAGGTCGGCCAAAATCAGATCATGATTGGCTACAATCACATCGGCCTTAGTGATTCTTTTACGCGCTTTGAAAAAAGCACAGTCGTTGTAAAACTCACAATTTTTAGCCGTACAAGTAAAACGATTACAAGCGATTTTTTGCCACAAAGATCCATCCGGCGTTTGGTCTAAGTCGTCTATTTCACCATTCCAATTTTTGCCAGAATAATCCTTAAGCATTTCACCGAGTTGATCGAGCTGGTATTTACCAGGCGGGGCGTCCCACAACGCAGCGTTGTCAAATAGCTCACTTTCACTAGATTTATCCTCAACTAGATTAATTAAATTACGCACACAGACATAACGAGATCGCCCTTTGACCAATGCGTATTCAAAATCAACCGAGCAGTATTTTTGCACTTCAGGAATGTCTTTAAAGAGTAGTTGTTCTTGTAGAGCGACATTCGCACTAGAAACAATTAGTTTCTTTTTTTGTGCTTTAGCAATTGGGATGGCACTGAGTAAATAAGCCATGGTTTTTCCAGTACCCGTTGGTGCCTCAACACACAGAATGGGGTTGCCGTTAGGATATTCACCCGATAAGGTTTTAGAGATTTCAGCAATCATTTTGTTTTGCGCTTGTCTGATTTTGAAATCAGGCATGCCTTTTTTAGCGGCTTCGAGCGACTGACGAATTTGAGTCTTCAACTCAGTGGTTAGCATCAGGGGTACCTTTAAGATTTACGCTGCAAAGATAAGTCGCACAATAAGATAAGCGCTTCTTTGTAATCCGAATCTTGGAGGTTGGATAAGGATTGTTTGGCCAAATTGGCTGATTCTTGTGCTTTTGATCGTGTGTAATCAAAGGCTTTGACTGTTTGAAGAATATGAACAACGTGCTCAATATCGGAGTTGTCTGCATTTTCAATGGCGTTAACCAGTAGTTCGCGATCTTTGCCTGAGGTGTTTTCAAGGGCGTAAATTATGGGTAGCGTGGTTTTTCCCTCAGACAGGTCATCACCCACTTCTTTACCCATGGTCTCACTATCAGATTCGTAATCAAGCACATCATCAATAATTTGAAAAGCATTACCCAAATGCAAACCGTAGTCACGCAGTGCTAGCTCTTGTTGTTCGTCAGCGTTGGATAAAATAGCACCGATTTGTGTTGCTGCTTGAAATAACACAGCCGTTTTTCGCTCAATGACGCGATAGTACTCTTTCTCAGTGAGTGCAGAATTTTGGCAATTAAGCAGTTGCATTACTTCGCCTTGGGCAATCTCATTAGTGGCTTTAGAAAGGATAGTCATAATACGCATTGAGCCAGGTTTAACCATCATCTCAAAGGCACGGGAGTAAAGAAAATCACCCACCAAAACACTGGCTGCATTACCCCAAACCTCGTTGGCAGTTTCCTTGCCACGACGCGTGTTAGATTCATCGACAATATCGTCGTGTAGTAGTGTTGCTGTATGAATCAATTCAATCACCACAGCCATTAAATGATGATGTTCACCCTGATAATTGGTTGCGCGTGCACATAGTAGTAAAAAGCAATGGGCGTAATCGTTTGCCACCGGCGTTAATAATATAACCACTCATTTGGTTAATTAACGCCACATCAGAGCTAAGATGATCAATCAGTACTTGATCTGTCTTAGCGATGTCGCTTTGAACTAGTTTTTGAATATCTTCAAAATTTTGCATGGAAACTATTTTAAACCATTGGCCAGTAAATATACTTCTTTAGAGCGCGCCCTTGATGCTTTGGGTTTACGAATGGTGACTTTAACAAATGCCTCTCGACAAGCCTTAACAAACCCATCAAACCCATCACCTTGAAATACTTTAATAAAAAAGCACCTTTGGGTGTGAGTGTTTTAATAGCCATGTCGAGTGCCAACTCACACAAATACATCGATTTTGGAATATCAACTGAGAGTTGCCCGCTCATATTGGGTGCCATATCTGAGAGCACCACATCCATTTTATGGCCACCCGTTAATGTCAATAGTTCTTCATAAACTGAGTCTTCAGTAAAGTCACCACAGAGAAAATCCACCCCAGGGATAGGTTCAATATCAAGGATATCACTGGCAATAACTTGGCCTGATTTTCCCACCAGTTTAATTGCTACTTGACTCCAACCGCCAGGCGCAGCACCTAAATCAAGCACGCGCGAACCTGGCTTAATAAATTTATCTTTGTTTACAACCTCTGTCAGTTTGTAAACAGCACGTGAACGATAACCTTCTTTTTGTGCTTTTTTTACATATTCATCACTCAGATGTTCACTCATCCAACGACCAGAACTGCTTTTTTTACCCATAAATAGTTATATCAATAATTTCTAATATTGATAGTCATTTTACGGGATAATAGTGCCTTTTTCGCATTCACTTAATTCGTATGAATACCAAACTTAGAAATATCGCTATTATTGCGCACGTTGACCACGGTAAAACCACATTGGTTGATAAGTTATTGGAACAGTCTCAAACTTTTGATGAACGTTTTGAATCGACTGATCGTATGATGGATTCGAATGATTTGGAAAAAGAACGCGGCATTACCATTTCATCGAAGAATACAGCTATCAAGTGGAATGACTACCATATTAATATTGTAGATACCCCAGGACACGCCGATTTTGGTGGTGAAGTAGAGCGTGTTTTATCGATGGTAGACTCAGTGCTTTTACTGGTGGATGCACAAGAAGGACCAATGCCACAAACGCGTTTTGTGACTAAAAAAGCTTTTGATCAAGGTCTCAACCCGATTGTAGTGATAAACAAAATCGATAAAGATGCAGCTCGCCCTGATTGGGTGATTGACCAAGTTTTTGATTTATTTGATCAACTCGGTGCGACGGATGAGCAATTAGATTTCCCTGTTATTTACGCCTCTAGTATTAATGGCTATGCATCCTTAGAAGACAGTGCACGTGAAGGTGATATGACACCGATGTTTGAGACTATTATTAAACACGTTAAAGCGCCCGAGGTTGATATTGAAGCGCCACTACAGATGCAGATTACGGCACTGGATTATTCATCATTTGTGGGTGCAATTGGTATTGGCCGTATTACTCGCGGTACGATTAAAAAGAATCAACAAGTGGTTATTGTCGGTGCAGATGGTACTGAGCGTAAAGCTAAAATTGCCAATTTACAAGGTTTTTTAGGGCTTGATAAAATCGATACTAACGCCTCTGAAGCGGGTAATATTGTTTGTATTACCGGTATCGAAGGTATCTCTATTTCAGATACTGTTTGTGATCCTGAAACGATTGAAGCGTTGCCACCACTCAGTGTTGATGAGCCAACCGTATCAATGGCATTCCGTGTTAATGATTCTCCATTCGCAGGGCAAGATGGAAAATATATTACTACAAGAAATATTCGTGATCGCCTAGATAAAGAACTAATCTATAACGTTGCATTGCGTGTTGCTAATACAGAAGACCCTTCAGAATTTATTGTTTCTGGTCGTGGCGAATTGCATTTATCTATTCTGATTGAAACCATGCGTCGTGAAGGTTTTGAGTTAGCAGTGGGCCGACCACAAGTGATTTTAAAAGAAATTGATGGTGTGACTTGTGAACCGTTTGAAGACCTAAGTGTGGACGTTGAAACTCAACATCAAGGCACAGTAATGGAAAAACTTGGCGAACGTAAGGCCGAGCTTACTAACATGGTGCCTGATGGTAACGGACGCGTAAAACTAGACTTTAATATTCCAGCACGTGGTTTAATCGGTTTTAGAACTGAATTCTTAACAGCAACTACGGGTACTGGTTTGATGAATTCAACTTTTGATGCTTATAAGCCGCAAAAGCCAGGTCAGATTGGCCAGCGCTCTAACGGTTCATTAATCTCTATGAATCAAGGTAAGGCGGTTGCCTATGGAATTTTCAATCTGCAAAAGAGTGGTAAATTCTTTGTAGAGCACAATACTGATATTTATGAAGGCATGGTAGTAGGTATTCATGCACGTGATAAAGATTTGGTGGTTAACGTGATGAAAGGCAAGCAACTTACCAATGTACGTTCTTCAGGTACCGATGAGGCTGTGTCATTGACACCAGCAATTAAGCTCGACCTTGAGCAAGCGTTAGAATTCATTGATGATGATGAGTTGGTAGAAGTAACACCAAACTCTACTCGTATTCGTAAACGCATATTGGGTGAGACTGAGCGCAAAAGAACCCGTAATAAAAAGGCCGACTAGAAAACAAAACACAGGGTTACTGTTGGTATACTAATCCATTATGGACAGTATCCTTAATTTCTTTGTTAGGCAAAAAAAACTAGCCTTAGTTTTTACCGTGAGTGTTATCGCGATTGGTCTATTGGCGCTTAGCAGTATTCAACGAGACCAATTCCCAGCAGTTGACTTTGAAGTCATGTCTATTTCAACCGCTTACCCTGGCGCATCACCCGAAGATGTTGAGCAAAATGTTACCAACCTCATTGAAGATGAACTCAGCAATATCTCAGGTATTGAGAAGTTTGTTTCAGTTTCTAGAGAAGGGCGTTCCAGCATTACAGTGACCTTGTCTCAAGATGTGGGCGATATTGATACACTCAAACAAGACATCAGAAATGCGGTTAATCGCATTAAATCTTTGCCAGCTGAAGTGGCTAACTTACCCAATGTACGCGACCAGAAAACTTCTAGAAAAAGTATTATTAAAATTAGCATTGGCGCTCCAGATTTATCTTATGCTGAGCTAAGACAAATTACTGATAATATTGCTGATTCTCTTGAGTTAGTTGACGGTGTTTCCGAAGTGGTTAAGGATGGTTATTTAGATCGGGAAATACAAATTAGAATCAATCCAAACAAACTTTATCAGCATAAACTTTCCCTACCGCAAATTATAGATTCTATTGCTAAACGCAATGCACGTTATACCGTTGGGCAAAATCACAGCGAAAGGGATGAAAAAATCATTGTGGTGTTGGCTAAGTTTGATCAAGCTGAATCAGTGGGTGATGTGATTATTAAGTCAACTTTCCAGGGGCCTATTGTTCGTCTAAAAGACATTGCTCAGATTGAAAGTGGCAATGTTGAGGAGAAATCTATCATTCGCGTGAATGGCAAAAAAGGCTTTATTTTACGGGTACGAAAACAAGCCCAAGCTGATGTCATCACTACAGTTGACTTGGTTAAAGAAAAAATTACCGATCTTAATGGTAAGTATGACAATCAACTCCAAATTTTTTATTCCTCAGATATGTCTAAATATGTGCGTAATCGCTTAAAAATTGTGACCAATAATGGCATGATGGGCTTGCTATTGGTGCTAATTGTATTAGGTGCTTTCCTCTCATTTAAAACTGCTTTTTGGGTGGCGGTCAGTTTGCCGGTAAGCCTACTGGGTACAGTGGCACTATTGGGCGCAAGTGGTGAGACTATTAACCTGGTTTCATTAGCGGCAATGATTCTAGTGTTGGGTATTGTGGTGGATGACTCTATTATTGTGGCAGAGAGTATTCATCATCACAAACAACGTGGAGAAGATCGATTCGAGTCAGCAACACGGGGCTTTAAACATGTGATTATGCCGGTGATTACTACTATTTTAACCACCATTTTAGCCTTTTCATCGATGTTTTTGATGGGTGGCACCATGGGTAAATTTATTTATGTGATTCCAATTGTGGTGATTTTTGCATTGTTATTGTCATTTTTAGAAGTGTCTATCGCCTTGCCAGCGCATTTAGCCAGCTCGCATGAAAAGATTAAAGCCAATCATTGGTTTGATGCAGTTGAAACATGGTCTGAGACACGC
>AJXC01001246.1_pt1 | contig 16442 bp, 22 predicted proteins | sample 404948 | NCBI WGS metagenome assembly AJXC01 (sample SAMN02954314, study PRJNA77837) | marine metagenome | biome: aquatic; feature: Guaymas Basin Hydrothermal Plumes; material: sea water; isolation source: Guaymas Basin Hydrothermal Plumes and Background water depths 1600, 1775... ... | reverse complement strand
ATCATTTTTTCTACGAAATTTCATCTTTCATATTCTGCATAAGTTCTGATTTTAACTTCCGGATTCCAGGGATTGATGTGCCGTTTTTCACGGCTGTTGTTGGCTAAATTTCTAGTTGGACTGAGGAAGATTCCACCCATGTGCATCAATTTGCTGGATGGAAAATACATTGCCAACACACAAACTAGAAACAACGTGGACATAAAAGATAGCTCCAATTTCTCCGGGTGCTTCCGCACTGAAACTGGTCAGGCCATGGATTAAAATTTTGACGGCAACTACATCCACCTTCTCCAGATAGCGCATACTGATGCCGCTAAATACTATTGCTAATATCAGGAACAGTGGAAAGTAATCTGTGGAAAGAGAGATGAATACGCATCTGTGCACTTGCTAACCTGCGCAACACCAAAAAGGTTGCCGACAAAACCACCAGTAAATCGGTTATATAAAGCGTTGGGAGAGTGACTTGCAGGAAACCGTCTGTGCTTTCCAGCATCTCAACAAACCCTGGAACTGCGGATAAAAAAAAGCGGTAATGCCGNAGTACGATCACCAGTAAAGACCAGTGAAACACCAGGCCTGCTATCCAAAGCCATTTGCTGGAGCCATAAGCAAGATTTGCGTTAGGAGTCATTTCTGCTTTTGTGTTGCGGAACAAAGAGCGGAAAAACAAAACCTCCAGCGACATTCTTCCGACCACACCCCAAAATCCTGATGGGCTTTCCAATTCATCTTTTTTAATCCATTCCAGGGATTTGGCCTGGCCGCAAGTGGTAGGAATACGGAAAGGAACCGGAGATTTAACCCAGTCGTAAATACGCCAGATGAATCCGACTAAAAATATAAGCANGGCAAAATATGGAATGATGACACCAAATAAATAATCCAGACCCGCAGAAACTCCGGCAAAAGCAATTGCACCAAGAAACACGACTGCAATTAATGGATAAATCACCTTCATAACCCTGCCTTTTTCAAGAGCATAAATGCCCTGTTTTTACTTTCATCAACTTTAATCTGATAGATTTTTTCCCGATGATCCACATAAGAATCAAAGGCTTCCAGCGTCATTTGTTCGAGACGGGAATTAAACTCTCCCCAATCTTTTGCACTAAAACTGACTCCATCTTTTTTCGCAATATCCCGTACAATTTCTTTCAACTCATAAAAAAGACCCATCGCTCTGGACGGCGGAAAATCCTGAATAGCCAAAACTCTCGTAATTTGATCAAGGGCGCTGCTAAAATTTTCTCCCCTGTTTTTAAAATGTCCCAGAATTCCTGTTAATCCTTCTGCCATTTCGTGACGAATTGGATTTTGAAACTGGTCCATCTGCGTCATGATCAAGGACTTCTTTTGTTCAGAAAAAATTCCCAAACGCCGAGTCAACCACTTTTCATGAATTTTATCTTTATTTTGCTCAATCAAAACATCAAAAGGACTACCCATTTTTTGCACCAGCCGCTCTGCGGAAACGTTCTACCGTAGTGCCGCTGGATAAGATTTTTCTTACAACGAAAGCCGCATCCGGAACAGAGTCATAGCGCCCCAAATGCCACAGCGCCAAAGATGCACTATAAAGCAAAGCGTCACTGGTTGGGCTGTTTTTGCCTCCCAATGCAGCCAATCCTTCTTTTGCCGCAAGTTTTGCAATTTCAGCATTATTTTCGTCAGGTCCAAATTCTCTATCTTTTTTTGGCTAGCAGCGCCGGTGGAATCGGCACCAGGCGATTTACCTGCTCAATCCCAATTTCTGCTGGATCAGCTTCAACAACTGTATCTTCACCCTGCTCCCAATAGCGGACAAATTCACCACGCTTGCGTAATGAAGGAGTTACTCCTCCTTCTGTACCCCGCAGCAAAAGTGCGGAATCGAATCCGGAATGTCGGGCCAGCATGGTGTAAATCGGCGGATATTCATTGTGAACATAACCGGTCAGTAAGTGTGTTTTTTTACGGCCACGTACTGGACCTGTCAAAACTTCTGCAGTGGAAATAGCCGCACGTTTCACAATTCTTTTTCGAAAATCCGCCAGCCCAAACAAGCTCGGACAAAAAGACCTTTGGTCAACATAGGCCCAGCCGATTTCCGGATTACTGATTTGCTTTCCGGCTTCCTCCCCGGTCAACTCCACCGAAACCCCTGCTGCCTGTAATACCTGGTTGTGCGTCACGCCAAATTTCGGTCCAACTGTTTCTATTCCGTGTGATACCGCAGGGGCTCCGGCTTCAGCCAGCAGCACCGGTAAAAATGGAGAAGACGGAAGACTGCGGCCATAACCGTTGTAAGGGTCTGCTATATCAACTAATTCATCTACATCTGCGACTACGGTTTTTGTGTTGTCTNGGATACCCTGCAAAACACCTTTATTTTCATCGTCTGTTTCACGTTTCACCCGCAAACCAATCAAAAACACTGCTGACTGGATTGGATCAGCAAGTTCCTCTAAAACAAGACGCATACCTGCCCTTGCTTCATCGTAAGAAATGCTTTTGCTCATTTGCGGACCGGTCGCCACGCGTTGGATGATCGAAGTCATCGTTTTTTCAGGGTTTTCCAGCAGCTTTTCAAACAAGATGGTCATCGATTACTCGTTTAATTTTTATAGTTGCTCGTGAATCACGAGTTCTTGTAAGGAATTGATATTATTTACTGCAACGGGTCATTTCGACCGAAGGGAGAGATTTAGCCAGCCTGTTCACTCAAAACTTTATTATGTTTTGAGTACTGCTCCACCTCTTTTTCCAAAATTATCCTGGCAGAATCTTTTTCTCCAGAAATAAAAAGTTCAACAACAGGACTGGAAAAAATCATGCGTAGCCAAAACTCTTTTTTTGCCTCATAAGTCAGGAGAAATGGTTTCATTCTGTTCCGGAATTCTCCCAGCATGGCAGCAAGTGGGCCGTAGGATTCAGGCAGAAAATCTGAAATTTTGTTACGGATAAAACGGGAAAAGTAGGTGATTTACCACAACTCGATACTGCGACAATCAATGGTGATCGATCCACAATGGAGGGCAGTAGAAAAGAACAAAGTTCCGGTTGATCAACGACATTTAGCGGAGTGTTATTTTTCTGTGCTAATGCAGCAATAGACTGGTTGCTCTCAAAGTCGTCAGAAGTTGCAATGATCAGTTTGTAATTTCTTAGATCCAAATCTTCAAGGTTTGCCTGAATTAACTTGATCAGATTCTGCTGCAGGAGTACCTCAACTTCTTTACAAAGTTTGTCATGAGAATGAAGGTGAACTTTTGCACCGGTTTTTAGCAATAACTNAATTTTTTGAAAGGCTAACGGACTGCCTCCTGTAACTAAACAGAGTTGGTCGTGCAAGTTCATAAATACAGGCAGGAGATCCATTGCAAAATACTTTTCAATAGTTAAATTTCAGGAAACAAGTAGTGGGTAGGATTCCCCTTACATCCAAGTCATTCGGATATTGAAACTTGATTCATAGCCAACTGTTGACTTGATGTTCCTCAACCAATTCCACAAAAACCTTCATAGTCAATTGAAGTCACGCCTTCAGCAATATTTCCAATCCCTCTGGCATTCAAGTCAGGTCCTAGCGCATAAACCGGATTATTTTTCTGCACTTTAGCTAAAGTTCCGGAAAATTTATTGTTGGCTTGCACCGCATAAACGCCGTCTTCAATAAAAAGGACGGGGTCACCTGGCTGAAAGAAGCGGGTAGAAGTTTCAAAACTGTTATTTCCAAACGGAGATTTGTTGATTGTATGTAACATATTTAATTACGACACGGATTATGAATTTTGTTTTGAATGGTACATATTTCAATGATGAACCACAACATCCTGTTCGGTCATGATTTTTCCAATTTCTGCAGAACTCAGAACCTCAACATCAACCAGTAAATCATCTTCTATCAGGCCGCGTTCTTCCAGGGAGACTTGGTCTACATATAAATTTTCAACATCGTAGCCGTCCAAAGCTTTGAATGTTTTTGAAAAACCTTTGATTTCAAGTCCTTCGGTGTCTTGATCTTTTTTTAATGCATAAACTCCGTCATCAATAAATGCAACCGAAATATCTTGATCGTAAGCTGCCATAATCAAAACCATTTCCAGGCCCTCGTAGGTGTAAATAGTCCCGTGAGGCGCTTTTCTCATGACATGCATTATTTTTTTAACTATTTCATCATCTTCCATTGTTTAATCTCCAAAAATCATAAGTCGATCATTCCGGATTGCAATATCAGTAAAGTTGCCTAGACCGGTGATTTCACCACAATCAATTAAAACATCGTCAACGATTCCGCGCCGTTTTGCTGCTGCAATACAAACCATCATTGGAATTTTATCCTTTTGACAAAGCTCAACCCAGCGATTCCCGATGTGCCGGTCATCTTGAGGTGGATCCATATCTTTACTTGCATTGTTTACTCCGTCATTGTAAAAAAAGACGGCATCAATCCTGTGTCCTTTTTTCATGGCAGCTTTAGCAAATTTATATGCAGTATCCGAAGCTTGATGATTGTATGGCCCTTCTTTTACTAAAATTCCAATATCCATTGTTTTTATAGCTGTGACTTATAAAGAAAAATAAACTTCTGAAACCCCTGTTCCTCTTAATCGTTCAAAATAACGGGATCGAAAAAAATGACGAGAATTTTTTTCATTATCAACAAAGGCATTTCTGTTGTGCAGTACATTATTACTGATCAAGCCCATTCCAGGCTCCAAAAGTATCTGGAAAACAAAGTCTGAATCTCCCGTCAGGATTTGATTTAATAATTTTACTGCGGACTTTGTTTCAGGATTGTCAGCCCAGACAATATTCTTTTTCCGGATGGTGTAACGCATGTGTAAATCACCTGCAGCGCTGAGGCTAAACACTGGTCCGGTTTCCGTTTTGCGGGCCACTTCTCCATATTCACCCAAACGGGGAGGAATACTCAGAGCATCCGGACGCATCAGTATCCGGATATGTTCCGGATCTGCCTCACGTAAAAGTATGTATAAAATTTCATGATCGAACAAACTGTTTTCGCCGCCACTACCTGCTTTTTGCACCGAGTGCAGCATCATTGAACGGATTTGTTTTTCCGGAGAATTGTAGTATCCGTCCGTGTGCCAATTGATGGCCTGGTTGGTGTAAGGAATGTAATGCTGCCGTACTCCATTTTCTCTCACCGTGAGCGAGGAGAGAGCATTTTCATCGGCCAACCAATTTTTGTTAAGTCCAGAAACTCCGAATTGTCGTGCAATCGCAAACGGAATTTCCGGATCAGGATCATCTCCGGTTTTGCCTACATAAACCGCCATATTTGCCTTGCGGCAACGCTGCTGCAAAGCATCAAACTCTCTTTGTCTTAATTTGCGGGGGTTATTGACCTCAACCAGTAAATTATCAAATTTTGTCGGATAATCTTTGAGTTTACTCTCCCGCCATCTCAAGTAAGTTTCGTTATCGTCCAGATCAAAAGGGTTGATGTCCATAGGCGGGTTATTTTGAACATGAAGAATTATTCTTCCTCAGCTATTATTGCTTTTGCGGCAGTATGTACGTTAACCCAGGTTTTGGAAGACTCAGCAAAAGGTTTTTCCACATATTGAGAAAAATAGAGATGATCCTCTGCATCTTTAAGGTCCCCTTTCTTAAGTGACGCCAAAGCTTTTTGACCTGAAACCCCNGCATCATAACCTGTCAGGCGGGCCTGTTTCCAGTAATTGATTGCTTCAGAACGGTAAACAAATGTTTCGGGAAGTTCTTCGGCCGCCTGCAGGGAATTGATTTCAGTTTGTCTGGGACCAAAAGTGACGGTCCAGCCTGTTTCCGCCCAGTGCATTGAATCATCAATCGCAGCTTCTGTTTTTTTGATCAAATCTTCGAACATTACAATTCTCTCAAAAAATTAAAGTCCATCTCCCATTCCCATTTGAATATATCCGGTAGGACAAACCATTTGGCAAATATGACATCCCACGCATTTGGTGTAGTGGGTGTACATCACTTCACCAACAGGGTTCTGTTTGTAACGTGAAATAGCATCCTGCGGACAAAAGGCTGCACATTGATTGCAGTCAAAACATAATCCGCAACTCATGCATCTACTTGATTCCTCCTCTGCCTGTTCTTTGGTCAGAGCTTCCAGAACTTGGTCGTGGTTGCCGACAATCTTTTTGGCAACATGATGTTTTCGTTTGGCTTGATTGGAATGGAAAAATAATTCAAATCCTGCTCTTTGACTTTTATGACACTGCGATACGGTTCTTCCGGCAAATCACGATCCTTCAAATATGCATCAATCGAATCTGCGGCTTTCCGTCCGTGTCCGACTGCAGTTGTGATCAAATCAACTTTTAGGGCGTCACCTCCGCCAAACACATTTTCCTTTCCGACCACTCGCAGATATTTGTCGACTTTGAGCAGGGAAGTATTTTCGTGGATGCTGTCCTCAAAACCTTTCATATCAGTCATTTGGCCTATGGAAGCAACTACCATATCCGCTTCTATTTCAAAAACTTCATCGGTGGTTTTATAACGCAAAAATGGAATCGGCGCATTCCAACCGTCTTCATCTTTTTCTTTTTTAACCATTTTGGCACATTTTACTCCACGCACCCCTGCGCCGTGTTCCAAAACTTCCAGAGTACCGGTCAGATATTCGATGTTTGCTCCTTCTTCAATTGCATCATCAAATTCATCCGGATAGCAGTTCATATCCTCTCTGGGGACAGCAGAAAGAATGGTCGATTCAGAACCCATGCGTCTCGCTAAGCGTCCTACATCCATCGCCACGTTCCCGTCTCCAATTACGATGACTTTCTTACCGATTTCAAAATTATCACCATGAATTTCATAGGCACGGAGAAACTCTATGGCGTTAGTTGTTTGCGGGCGATTGGAGAATCCGGAAATCGGCAAATTTCTTCCAGTTTGTGCCCCAACTCCAATGAAAACAGCGTCATAATCTTTTTCAAGCTGCTCTAAAGAAATATCGGTTCCGACACGAACGCCCATTTTCATTTCAATGCCGAGGTCAATGATTTTATTGACTTCTGCGTCTAAGACACTGCGTTCAACACGATAGCCCATAATGCCGTAAAGCATCATGCCGCCGGGCTTTTCGTTGAAGTCATAAATCGTGACTGCATGACCTTTTCGCCTTAACTGATAGGCAACAGAAAGACCCGCCGGACCTGCTCCTATTACAGCAATATGTTTGCCTGTATCTTCACCTGCAGGGTGCAATTTTTAATCCGGCTTCAATTCCATGTTCTCCAATTGCATGCTCCACAGCGTTGATCGCAATGCTTTCCTCCCGATGTTGGCGTTGGCAAGTGGATTCACAGGGATGTGGACAAATCCGTCCCATGATTGCAGGAAACGGATTTGTTTCCACAATCCGGTACCAGGCTTCATCCCATTTGTTTTCCGTATTTTTCAACACCGGTCAACAAATTGTGAAAGCCGCGGATGTCTTCACCTGCAGGGCAGCCTGCAGTGCAGGGTGGAACTTGTTTTACATAAATCGGGCATTTGTGACTTTCATCTCCAAAAGCGACAACCTTGTGAAAACCATCCTGATCGGAATATTCAGGGAACTCGTAATTGTTTGCAAAATCGAGAATTGGATTTGAGTCAAAAGACATTGAAAACTCCTCTGTTTAGAACCGAATGTGTGTAGACTGATTGAGCGTAGTTCTCGCATGACGGTAACTGTCAATCATATCTATCTCAAAGGTTAATTCGGTTTCCTCAAAAAACCGTTTCCAGCCAATTCGGTCAATCCACTCGTTCATACGTTCCCAGGGCTTTCCGCCGGCTTTGTATGCCATAAGTATTTTTCCAACCACGTCATTGACTTCCGGCCAGTGCGGTGGGTTGTTAGGAATACCTTCGGCAACAAGACTCATGGATTGTGGTTTTGAACGGGCGTTACTGTTTTTTCCTTCCAACCCAAATCGCAAATTGTGAATGTTCCGGATGATTGATTTCCATTGACGGACACGCACCAAAGCAGGCCCCACAGACAATGCACTTTTCTTCATCCACCATCAATGAGCGTTTGTTATTGACAATAGTTGGCCGTATTGCCGCCACCGGACAACGTGCCACTGCTTTCGGAAGTTCGCAAAGCGTGGAAAGTTTTGCATGGTCAATGCGTGGAGGCCGGGTGTGTTTGACAACAATCGCGACGTCCGCCTGTCCTCCGCAGTTGATGGAACAGCAGGATGTGGAAAGCCTGACCTTGTTCGGCATTTCGAGAGTTTTGAATTCTGCATAGAGATTGTCCATGATGCCTTTTGCTACTCCGGAAGCATCGGTTGCAGGAATATCGCAGTGCAGCCAGCCTTGTGTGTGTGCAATCGGTGCGACACAGTTTGCGATTCCGCCGACCGGTAAACCGATTTCCTCTAAATCCTTGATCAACGGGTCGATTCTGGATTCTTCAGCAAACATGAATTCCACGCTGTTCCGAATCGTAAAACGCATAAATCCATCTGCGTACTGATCCGCCAGGTCACAAATTTGCCGGACAAGATCAACCGTGTTTTGACGCGGTGTTCCGGCCCGAACAGTATAAAGCGCATCGCCGCTGTGACCATAATGAACCATTACTCCGGGTTTGATCAATTTATGATATTTCCATTTCCCGTAATTTTTGACAACCACCGGATGCAGAGCACCCTCAAGCGTATGTGGTCCGGACTCAACCGTTTTCCAGGTTCTTTCTGACGGGGCATTCATATTTAACTCCTCTAATTAACTTTGTAACTTAACACAGGGGGTGCATCTTTATTGTGCTTTTTTTCAACAAGATGCCCGCTTCTCACAACAGCGCAATCTGCTATGCCGCACTGTCGTATTGTTTTTTATAATATGGATTATCTCGAGGTCGTACGATCATATCAATGTTCGCCTCAATCCCGACTGCCTCAAGGAATTGCTTCATGCCGACACGCTCAATGGTTTCTCCAACACGCTCATGATCTAACCCGGTTTCATCCCACCAGTCGATGATTTCATCCATCAGTTCAATGAATTCTTCAACTTCCTCATCGGTGTCAAGTTTCATGAATGGGATCATCATCGAACCAAGATTGACACCAACCTTGAGCGTATTTTTACCGCCCATCAACAAGGAAGCACCTCTTTCTTTCCCGGGAGAAAGAGCCTTGGGGATTACGTTTATGCAGTGCATACAGCGCACACAATTCTTGTTATCAATCTCAATTGTGGAAGTGCCTATTTTGTGAGAAATGGCTTTGGTAGGACACATGTTGACGACTTGATCNAACAGCGCGTCTTCCCCATATTCGTCAATCCATTCTTTAACGTATTCCTGTTCGACTTGAATCGAATCCCTCCAGGTTCCAATCAAAGCCACATCTGCCCGCATGATCGCATTGGCGCAATCATTTGGACAAGCCGAGAACTTAAATTTCAATTTGTAGTTGAATTCTGGGCGGTGGGTCATTCCAGCATAATTTTTGAGAACTTTTTCGTGAACTTTCAGATTATCAAAACAAGCCTGCTCGCAGCGGGCAGGTCCTACACAGGAAGCCGCTGTTCTGACTGTAGCACCTGCACCTCCCAAATCCCAACCGGCTTTATTCAGTTCATCAAAACACTCCTGGGTTTTGTCTTGTTCAATTCCAATCAACTGCAAATTCCCGGATTGTCCGTGCATATTGATAAATCCAGAACCGTGCTTCTCCCAGATATCGCAAACCTCTCGTAGCATTTTTGTACTATAATGCAGTCCCGGAGCTGGCTGCACCCGAAAAGTATGAAATTCCTTTGCTTCCGGAAACTTGTCTTGGATCATGGAAAAACGGGTAATAATTCCTGCCCCGTAACCTTTAACCGTGACCAGTCCACCTTTCCAGTATCCCATTTTCGTTTTGTAGGAATATTCCAGTTGATCCAGCACACCTCGAATCATGGGTTTCTCAGTACGTTCTCCCAGATCTTTGAACCCTTTGATAAAACTGGGCCACTTACCATCTACCAATTCATCCAGAATCGGAGTTGGATTTAGGAATTTTCCATTATTATCTTCACTTTCCTGCTCCTCGCCGGAATTTCCTGTTCCTATTAAATCTTCCATATCACTTCTTTCAGAGTTTCAAGTTTCAAGTTAGCATCAAGCTTGAAACTTGTAAGTTGTAAACAAGTTAAATTAAACACAACCTGTTGGTTTAGGCAATCCTGCTATTTTACAGGCCTGCAACCCCGGTCCGTTTGGAAACAAGTCATATAAAAACACGGATGCTTCTTTCTTATGAATATCATTTTTTTTAGCAATGGCCTTGGTTAATACTTTGACTGCTGGAGCGATTTGAAATTCCTGATAATAATCTCTGAGAAAATTAATAATTTCCCAGTGTTCACCGTTCATCTCAATTTCTTCGTCCTCTGCAAGTTTTTCTGCCACTCCTTCGCTCCAGTCTTCCAAAGTTACCAGATAACCGTTTTCATCTGTCTCAATGGAGGATCCATTATATTCAAAACCCATGTTGTCTCCTTTTTTAAATTATAAATCAGTGCTGGTATTCTGAAGCCAGCTCCACAAAGCCCTTCGCCCATTGCGGATTCGCCGAAGCGTGCAGGTGTGCGAAAGACGCAAATAAATTATGTTGCAGAAATCCATCCTGCTTGCCGTCAATCCCATATCCTCTGACTACATTGAATTGATAGCGTTCTCCGGGAGAAGTTCCCGCAAGCTTTGATATCGGCTTTGAACTACCAGCCAATATCGGTTTCGAGTAGTGGAACTCATGAGCCTTAACCAAGGCATTCTCATCGAACCACTTGCTCCTGCATCGGCTTTTCAGGGATAAATATCCATATCCCACCGGTTTCTTCTGGAAGCCGATTTCAAAAGGTAGAACTCCTGCTAAGGGATACTTTTTTCCTTTGTAATGTGCTGATTCACAAAGATAAATCAAACCAGCACATTCAGCATAAACCGGAATTCCACTCCGGACCCGCTCTTTAACCTCTGAAAGCAGTTTNCGGTTTGCACTCAGTTCTTCAAAAAAAGATTCTGGAAATCCACCGCCAATATACAGTCCATCCAAGTCCGGCAATAAATTATCATTTAAAGCATCTATAAACACAAGCTCCGCACCATTATATCGTAAGTCTTCCAGATTTTCCGGATAATAAAAACAAAAGGCTGAATCGTGAAAAACTCCGATTTTAACAGACTGTTTGTTAGCTGGTTGGGGAACCTTTTTTGGTTGAATTTTCAGAGGGGTGGCATTATTAAAAATTGATTGTATTGCGTTCATATCGCAATAATTAGCAATCAATTCTCCCGCATGTCGAATTATTTTCCGGGCGTTTCCGGTTTCTTCAACAGTCGTCAAGCCTAAATGTCTTTCCGGAATTGACACAGCTTCATCAACAGGAATTGCACCGATTACCGGAACACCACAAAACTTTTCAATGGCGGCCTTTTGTTTTTCTTCCTGTCGGGAACTCCGGACATGATTCAAAACAACACCGGCAATATCTGGTTGAGGAAACATTTTCTGCATTCCTGTCACAATTGCTGCGGCACCCCGATTCATACCACGACTGTCCAACACCAATAACACCGGAGTTTTAAGCAGGTTCGCTAGTCCGGATGTGCTGTCCGAACCGTCCATACTCATGCCGTCATGTAAGCCGTGGTTGCCCTCTATTAATGCCATTTCGGACTTATGTATATTGTTAGTAAATGAATCAAGACACCCCTTGTCTCCCATCAGGTAAGGATCCAAATTGTGACAATCGTTGCCACTGGCCAGCTTGAGCCACATAGGATCAATGTAATCCGGACCTTTTTTGAAACTTTGAATACTTACTCCGTCTTCCACTAAATTGTGCATTATGCCAAGACTTACCGTAGTCTTGCCGGCACTTTTTTGTGGTGCGGAAATCATTAATCTAGACAGGTTTGATTCTTCCAAAACAAATCCTTTCTGTTCAAAACAAAGTGTGAAGTATTCAGCCAGTCAAAATGTTTTTGTTAATCGAAAAATTCTACTAGCCTGTATATTCAAATAATGGAATATAATAAACCAAACAATAATTACAAAATTTACTTTTTCTTTATTAAATATGTATGTACCCCACCATCTTCTGAGTGAGATACCAACTCATTTCCAGTACGTTTAGACCAGGAATCCATGTCATTTACTGATCCCGGATCAGTGGCGGTCATTTTCAAGAGTTCCCCGCTTGACATACCGTCAATAGTTTTCTTAGTTTTTAAAATCGGCAGAGGGCAATTCAGTCCCTCACAATTTAGTTCAGTGTCAAAATCACTCATTTTTTTACCTTGAAGAAGTTATAATTTGCACATTATCGTTAATTGACTAGAATAGTCAAGCTTTTAAATTATAAATTCCAAAGAGTTTAAAATAATTACTCATTTTTTAACCTTTGGTTGAATCGTTCCTTCTTTAAATAAAGCATACTGCAGCCACTGCATTCCGAATTTCAAAAGACTTTCTTGATTTGAACGTATTAATTTTACAGTATTTTTATCCACTTCGAAGCGTTCTAGAAAAGAACTTTCAAAAACAAATTGCCAAAAAGTATCAAGATCGTAACTTGCCATGATAAACAAACTAATTTCCTGCTGCTGTTTTTCTCCTATTTTCATGGCTTTTAATTTGGCTACAATTTCCAGCCAGGGTTTGTTTTCTCCTTCCAGGTCAAGGGTGCCTTGATCTTTCATCCATTCTTTCAGCGTCCAGGTTTTCGGTTCCAGGTGTCCCTTGCACATATCTTCCTGGATCATGAAGCGTGCTTCCGTAGACTGCCCTTCGGTCAGAGTATCTGCTTGTCTTGGATCGAGAGAAGCTACTCCAAGAGGGTAACTTCTGCAAACCAGCGGTCGGTTGTGGTAGATGGAGCAACCTTGTTTACCTGCCAAAAAAATACAGGCTCCATTTGAATTTTCACGCATCCTAAGTTTGACCATCGGAACCCCAGTTTCTTTCAAATTTTGAAAATCGGTAAATTTTGTCAGGAATTCATCTGAGCGCATTTTCAACTCAGTTTTCATTCTNAAAATATCAAGAGGCGTCAGAATGACATCAATTTCGTGACAGCAGCGATTGAAGCATGAAACACCAGGATGACAGGAAAAAGAGAAAATTCCTTCCGGAGGGATCGGCTTTAGGTTGAAATTTTCTGTATTTTCCTCAGAATGGTTATCAGAGTTTGTAACTTGTGTCGATGTGTCCATTTAAAAAATTACTTATTCAACAGAGGTTGAAAACATTGGAATCTACGAAAGAGCTTTTGCTGTCTGCAAAGGAAGCANTGGTTAAAAAAATTTAGTAAAAAGTATAGAGCTCTTTTCAAAAGTTTTGGAGCGCGAACCTGATAACCTGGTGGCTTTAATCAGCAGAGGGACTGCATATTTCTCAAATAAGGAATATCAGCCGGCCCTGCATGATTTCACCAAAGGGATTGACCTTAAGCCAGACAGTGCCAAGTTATATTGCAGCCGGGGCAATGCCTGGTTGGGTCTTAAACAAAATGAATCTGCTCTAAACGATCTCAATAAAGCTGTAGTACTGGATCCGCACTATCCCACTGCATATTTCAGCAGAAGCGAAGTTCTGGAACGAATGGATGAAAAAGAACAAGCTGATTTAGACAGAGAAACAGCAGAGCGACTCCAAAAACAAATTTCCCAGGCTTATTTAGTATCTCAAGGAATTGAGTTTCAGGAAATGTAAGCGTGACTCCTCCCCCTGAGGAGATTGTTGACGGTTACACAGTTCCTGTTTCAGATCGTTAAAAAATAACTTACAAAGTCTGGTAGTATTCAGACAAAATTGTTGCGACTTCCGGACGTGAAAATTCAGGTGGAAGTTCTTCTCCTTTTGAAAGCATTTCACGAACCCTGGTTCCGGAGAGCAGTAGGTAGTCCTCTTTGTCATGCGGGCAATCACGCATCATCACCACCTTTTGACACTTGTGACACCAAACGGTGTGATCCCCCTGGTAAATCTGGATTTGTAAAGCACCTTCCGGAATGTTTTCAAAAATGGTTTGTGAGTCAAATGCTCCATAGTAATCCCCAACTCCGGCATGATCCCGTCCAACAATCAAATGCGTGCATCCGGCATTTTGTCGAAAAACCGCATGCAGGACTGCTTCTCTTGGACCGGCATAAAGCATATCAAAACCATAACCACTGACCATCACTGTATTTTCCGGAAAGTACAGTTCGACCATTTTGCGGATAGAGGCATCGCGCACGTCTGCCGGGATGTCACCTTTTTTCAACTTTCCGAGCAGCATGTGTACTAAAATTCCGTCCGCATTCAATTCATTTTGTGCCATCCGGCAAAGCTCTTCGTGAGCACGGTGCATCGGATTACGGGTTTGAAAAGCTATAACTGTTTCCCATTCTCTTTCCTTTATTTCATTCCTNATTTCCACTGCAGTTCTGAAAGTATCTTGGAATTCAGTTGAAAAATAAGAAAAGTTCAGGACTTCAATCGGTCCTGAAATTAAAGTGTCTCCTGCACCTGTAAATGCAGCAACTCCGGGATGCTCCAGGTCTGTGGTACCATATACATGTTTTACAATTTCTAAAATTTGTTTCTCAGTTACCTTTTCAATCTTTTCAACTAGTTTGAACTGCAATGACAGGATTCCCTCCAACATTTGGATCAAGGAGTGCAATTTTTGCGGAGGATTTGATTTCTGTGCTTAAGGATTCTTCTCTCAGCANGTTGACAACCGGAGTCGGCCAGAACAATCCGGAAGATGTTTGCATTCGTTCCGCCACACCGATTAAATCTGCTAAATCCATGTAGCCGCTGAGCGGATTAAAATAACCACCACCGAGCATTACTGCATTGGCTGCNGCAGCAGACGAAACAACAATTGACGGCATTTTTTCTGCTTCCTTCAGCAGTACTTTCCGACNTGCCTCATCNTTTACATAAAGGGGGTTTAAAATTTCTGAACTGTAAGGATCAATCATATTTTTTTNNACAATAGAAACCAAAATTNAAACTGTCNCATAAAAAGTCTGAAACTTACTATTAATCATTTCGACCGAAGGGAGAAATCTTTATGATATTAGTGTGGTCGCTTATACAAGATTTCTCGCTTCGCTCGAAATGACACGGTATTAGGACTTATTATGACTGCATCAAATTNNGATTCCTTATAAGTTTCTGAAAATATCTATGTTGCGTCCGGAATAACGGGAATAAATCATCGCCGCAGGTCTATAAAGTATATGACCAAATTTAGTCTGAGGTGCATAGGCCAGCAAATAAAAGACCATAACTAAATGGATATAGTAGGTTAAAAATGCGAGATTTGCATGATCACCTACACGAAAAACCTGGCACAAAATTCCGGTTAAAACCGTGAAGAACATGTTTCCAATGAACATCCAGTCAAACAACGACAAAATGCTTGTCGCAGAATTTTTCACCCGGTCCCGTACAATCAGATAAATTCCGGCAAAGGCCGCAAAGGCGCTCACGTTACCCAGGATTTTAACAGGATGAAAAAATGGAAGTGGTGTCACCTGAACTTCAAAACCAAACTCCTTTAACCAGTGCAGAACAAACACGGCATTTGTCGTGATGAAAAGTCCAATGAAGCCGTACATCATCAGTCTGTGTGAAATATTGCGGCTTTTGTTAGTGCCGCACTTTTTGAATTCAATGTGCGAGAGTACATCCTGGATTGTCCCTTTTACGGCAGGCAGTAAATTTTCTCCTCTGTCTGTGGGAGGATACTGTTCTTTGAGTCCGCCAATGAAGTTGCTGATTGCTTTATAGGCATTAAATACAGCAAACAAAACTGGCGGCAAAAACAGGATATCAATAAAATTCACAGGCAGCATGTTTGCGTAAACAATTGGTTTTGCGGTTAAAAACGCAAAGCCACTTTCGATGTTTTTCATTGCAATAGCAAGGGCAATCAGGACCATTGGAATCAAAAACAATACGACGTTTCCTCTTGCCGATTTTGCTGCTTTAGAAATGGCCTGCGGGTAGGAATAGTGTTCGATGGTTTGATTGCGGAGCGCCGACATCACCTCTCCCGGCTTTGCTCCACGTGGGCATTGATCGGTACAGTCGTTGCAGTTATGACACAACCACAGGTCCATATCCCTGACCAGCTTATCCTTCATGCCCCACTGTGCCCACAGCATTTCTTTACGTGGAAATGGCTCGTCATTCGGAGTCAAAGGACAGGCTACCGTACAGGTGGAGCACTGGTAGCATTTTTTCAGATCCGCAGCTCCATGCAGCATCAGTCCCTGCACAAAATTTAAATCTGTATTGACGGCAACTCGTCCTGTCATTTCATGCTTCCTTTTTTTGGTNGTTCTATCCAGCNGGTAATTTACTGANGACACGTGTTCAATACAAAAAACTGACCATCACATCCCTTTAAACGGATTTGGACCGAAATCTTCCAGTTCTTCC
>AJXC01001313.1_pt1 | contig 16579 bp, 17 predicted proteins | sample 404948 | NCBI WGS metagenome assembly AJXC01 (sample SAMN02954314, study PRJNA77837) | marine metagenome | biome: aquatic; feature: Guaymas Basin Hydrothermal Plumes; material: sea water; isolation source: Guaymas Basin Hydrothermal Plumes and Background water depths 1600, 1775... ... | reverse complement strand
AATCCTNAGATACTTTTGTTGTTAATTCCCTGGTTGCTGCAATGTTGTTAATAAATTGTTACGGAGAAAAGCTTTCTCGTCCTAAACGTTTGCCACGTTTTGTTTCAGGTGTTGAAGCCCGTCTGAATGCGACAAATCCCGCACTAAACACCACATGCAGGAGGAGTCTTAAGAGCTTGGTCTGCTGCAACTGGAAATGAAATACGTGATGACCAGGGGATTGGGATAAGCAATCCTGATACAGGTCTATTGCAACCCTACAACTTGGCAGGTGCTTATGATTCAAACGTTGCTCTTTCCATTACACATGGAATTTCACGTCGGGAAAGTTTTGAGAAACTTACTGAAATTTTACGTTGTATGGAAGTCCGAGGACATGATTTGCATTTGAATGTAGATTTCCACTATGGCTTATTACACTGGCTGCTGGGCAACGATCCGATGCTTAAACCAAACACACGTTTTGTATCTTCATATCTGGCACTTGCTGGAAAATTGAAATACTTTTGTGATCAAATAAATCTGGATCTGGCCTGGAAGATTCAACGTGATCAGGTCCAAAAAAACTACGGCAGTGATGGGCTCCAAATTTATGATCAAAAAATAACTCTTATCTTGCGGCCTCTCAAAAAGTTGTTGAACAAGCCTCACTTATTGATGGGCTGGCTGTCTTTTCAGAAATCAAAAAACCTTCACAGCAAACTTTCAACTTTTCAGAATCCTGTACAAACTTTAGCCGACCTTTATCATTTCTTACGTCTTGAGCAACATTCTGGAGTTCCTCCAAGTGAGCAGATCTGGAGCAACGATCAAAAATTACTGGAAATTGCCTCTGCTTTTTACAGTGAATTAAAAACCAGATTTGGAAAGACCGATTTATCATGGCAAAAGTTAAGGGAAATATTGAGTGCAGAAAAACCTCCTGCAAAATTTAAATTGAGTAAAAANCTGAAATTGTGGGAGGGTATAAGTGCAGCCCACAAAGGACATCAAATGAGTATGGAACTATTGCAGCTTCCGTCAATTCTTGCAAAAAAGCAGGTTATTATGATTTTCGAGGTAACAACACTCTGGAAGTAAAAATCCCTAAAGAATTTCAGGATCCTGAGTCTAATGCAGAATTGATTGCGAAGCTTGCACCCCCGCCGTCTGCAAAGAGTAATGAAATTTTAGCATGGACAGGTGGGACATTTTATTCGCGCGAAACTCCGGAAGCAGGCGAATATGTCAGGGAAGGTCAGCATGTTGAAGAAGGAGACGTCTTAGGGTTGCTGGAAGTGATGAAAATGTTCAATCAAATTCGTGCGGAGTTCCCTGGAACAATTCGGAAAATTTGCATTGATGCCAGTACAGGAAAAATAGTTGCCCGGAGTCAAGTACTCTTTCAAATAGATCCTGACAATCCACCTGTAAGTGAAACTGAAGAAGAACTTTTCAAAAGGCAGCAAGAACAGACAATTTCCTTAATGAAGAGCATTATTCCCGCCAACTGAAGTCCTGTATGATTCAGTTTGAACTTGAGGCAAAAGACCATAATTCCCGTGCAGGAATTCTGAAAACTCTACATGGTACAATCCATACACCGGTTTTTATGCCGGTTGGAACACTTGGAACCGTCAAGGCCTTGACCCCGGAAGAGGTTCGTGAGTTGGGTGCCGAAATCATTTTGGGAAACACCTACCATTTGCATCTTCGTCCCGGTGATGAACTGGTACGCAAGTTGGGAGGTTTGCATCATTTTATGAACTGGGATGGACCTATTTTGACTGATAGCGGCGGATTTCAGATATTTTCATTGGCTAAACTGCTTAAGCTTGATCAGTCAGGTGTAGTGATACGTAGTCATATCGACGGTTCAAAAATAACTCTCACACCTGAAATTTCTATTGCTATTCAGCAAAACCTGGGGTCGACAATCATGATGTGTCTACGACCAGTGCCTTGAACTGCCTGCAACCCGTCAAGAAATAGAACGCTCGATTGCCCTGACTACCAAATGGGCACAACGTAGCAAAGATGCCAGCAGTCAAGGTTCAAGGAGTTTCCGGAGAACAAGCGTTGTTCGGAATTGTTCAAGGTGGAGGTGAGTTGAATTTGCGTGAGCAAAGTCTGGAGCAAATGGTGAATATTGGCTTTGACGGCTATGCAATTGGCGGTTTAAGTGTAGGAGAAACAAAAGAGGAAATGTATAGCGTGGTTCATCATATTGCGGCAAAAATGCCTGCTCAAAAACCAAGATACCTGATGGGTGTAGGAGATCCGGAGGATTTGCTGGAAGGAATTGAAGCAGGAATTGATATGTTTGACTGTGTGATGCCAACCCGCAACGCCCGTAACGGCTCCCTTTTTACTTCACACGGAAAAATCAGTATTAAGAAAAATCAATACAAAGAAGATCCAGCTCCACTGGACCCGGATTGTGCTTGTTCTACTTGTAAGAACTATTCCCGTGCTTATTTACGTCACCTGTTCAAAACCAATGAAATATTGGGTATGAGACTCAACACCTACCACAATCTGTTTTTTTACATCTCCCTCATCAAGCAGGCACGTAATGCAATCAAGGAGAAGCGTTTTCCAAATTTCAAAAAAACCTTCCTACAGAAATACCGGAGCTAAATTGAAGGAGTTTAGAAATGTGCGGCAGATTTGTTATGATAGAGAGCGAGGAAAAAGTGATGCGGACTTTCGAAATCCAACAATCTGAAATGATGCTTGATCCCCGCTACAACATTTGTCCTTCTCAAGATATTCCTGTGATTGTCCAGCAGGACGGTTTACGCAGTTTAGAAATGCGTCAATGGGGTTTTATTCCTTTTTGGGCCAAAGAACCAACCCCCATGATCAACGCACGTGCGGAGACGGTTTTAGAAAAACCTTTACTTTCGGCAAGCATTCCGGAAACAAAGATGCTTGATTCCAGCCACCGGTTTTTATGAATGGGCTAAAGAGGAAGGACAAAAACAACCCTATTTTATCAGCTTGAAATCGGAAATTTATGACAAGGGGAATAGTNTGATGGCATTTGCGGGATTATGGGATTCCTGGACATCACCTGAAGGAGAACTCAGGCGTACATGTACCATTTTGACAGTTGCAGCAAATTCATTAATGCAGAAAATTCATCACAGAATGCCAGTTATATTGACTCCGAATAACGGATTGAGCTGGCTCGATCTTTCCGGAACAGAAACCGCACCAGAAAAACTCCTTATTCCTCTTCCTGCTGAAAAATGGAGGCGTGGAAAGTTTCCAGAAAAGTCAGTGTCCCCACATTTGATAATCCNGACTGCNTGAAGAAGCTTGNCGATTCTGTAACTGACGAAAAAATCCTGAACCTCCTGAAGCACAAGCTTCACTTTTTGATTAAAGCTCTTCTACAATTTTGACTTTGTTGGAATGCTCAATACGGAGCAGAGAATTTTCTCCAGTGTTTTGAAGAATTGCATGGAATTGATAAACCATTTTTTGGCGCAATGGCCTGAACTTAACGGTTAGTGATGATAATTTTTCAATTTTAACGACCTCTCCCTCATCCATCACTTTAACAAATAAGTAATTTGGAGTATTCAACTGAGCAACTGCCTGGAACTCAAGCTGCTTTGTTTGCCCTGAAATTTTTCCAGAAATTTTCAGTTCTGTACCAACTGCAAGCTGACGACTGGTTGTGACAATGAGTTTTGGGTTATCAGAGTTGAAATTCAGTTTTTCCCGCAAAGTGACCAATGCATCCAAACGTTCCTCATCAATTTTCTCTAAATCATTTAGAATTAACTCAAAAGTTTCAACATTAGTGCTAATTTGAAATACTTCCTTTTCTTTCGTCATCCGCGACATTTCCCAGAGTAAATTCAGTTCTACTTCAGTCAACTGATATTTCTGCGTCATCTCGGTTTTCAACTGAGTTTCTGCTAAATCATATAGACGTTTCTTAAATCCATCAATTTGATCCTGATCTGAAGTGTAATAGATGTTTAGGTTACCTCTATCTGTATCCTCCCAAAAAGTTGGTCCAGAAAAAAGTAGGCGGTTTGAAGTCATTTCTATGACTTGAGAAAAAGATGCTTCTCCTAAAGTCTGAAGATCATCCAGTACGTCTTTGGCAATACGTTCTACAAAATCAGTCATTCCTTCCCGCTGATAGAATAATGCCAGTCCAAATTGCAGGACACGTACACCATTGTTGACAAGTACACCACGGGCAAGATCTTCTTTATTAAAATCTGGAGGACTATCCACCTGAAGTATTTCACTGAGCATCCCATTCTGTAATTCTTTGTCCCAGTCATCATGATAAATCTGCTCCAGTACTTTTTTCATTTCTGTGGCAATCACATCCACTATGAAATACATTGCAGGACTGTTGCTTCCATGCTTAAAAATTTCTATTCCGTAAATCCGCAAATACATGAAACAACGCTTTACGTGATCTGTCTTTTTATGCTCCACCAAATATCTGATAAAATTCCCATAATAAAATCCAAGGTTATATAGGTTCCGTGGTTCATTGTTCCGGACACCATGCTTTATTGCAAAACGCAGCAATGTATTGAAACGAATGATGATAATGTCAATCAATTCAGTATTATCCTCTTCAATTGCAGTTAAACCTAAATTAGCCATTTCACCTGCAACCATCGAAGATAAATCAAATTCACCATGTTCAAGTAAGCGAATATAAACATTGCCCAGCAGACGGAAGCATTTCTGTTCATAAAAACTTTGGTTGCGTTCCATCTCTCCAAATTGACCCACCATAGTTTTGAAAGAAATATCGGTGCGAACTTTTGGAGAAACTTTGAAGAAACCGGGAGCAATGTGACGTTTGAGCCGTATGTAATTTTGAAGGGTCACACTCATATCGTGAACAATATCTGCCTTCAACTCCTTGAAAGAAGAGAATTCAAGAATATCGTCCAGTTGATTAAGTGCCTCAAAAATTGTGTATTGCTGATATTCAACGACCTTTGGGATATGGGCCAACGCACGGTTTCTCGATGAAGTGAGTGCCCTGATCTGGTCCATATTGTTGTTATAAATACGGTTAATGATGTTGGTGGGTTTGGTGTAGCGTAGAATGTAGAAAACATAGGGGAAGGCGATGATTGTACAAATTGTCAACAGGAAATGGGTGTTGAAAATCCGGCTTGGTTCACGAACCAGACCGATTTCGCCATATATTTTAATGATTAATGCATGTACGCCGGAAATAATTAGTAACCAGATGTAAAGCAAACTCGGGATATCTCTCATGTAGAAATCGATCAGTTTCGGTATGCTTTGAGACGCAATCGAAATCACCAAAATAAGCGTTCCCAGAACCATTCCCAGCAGAGCTTGCCAAACTTCAGGAGCAAATCCAACATCGAGTTCCGCAAAACCTCCTGGATGAACACCTGATAGTGACTCTACCAGTTCTACATACGGCACAAAAAGGAAGTCCTCAAAAAGTTTGTCACTGATCGTAACAAGAAAGAGAATGATTACAAAAGAAGCAACTGAGCGGCGGGCATCAGCATAAGCTATCAGACGATAAAGGAAAAAACTGAAAGNAACATTCGTACTTTTCTCCTCTGTAGTTACTTCGGAATTTTCCTCCTGATTTTCTGTCGAATCGTTCTCTTCCTGAAGTGCCGTGTCCTTGTCCATAAATTATTGTTGAATGTGCTGCTAAATGAAAAAAGCCTGAAATATTATTTAGATTGCTGAATTGCGCTCACTCCCGGAAGTTCTTTGCCTTCCAAAAATTCAAGTGACGCACCACCTCCGGTTGAGACATGAGTGATCCGTTCACTGAGTCCAAATTGTTGTATCGCTGCCGCGGAATCTCCGCCTCCAATAATTGTGACAACACCTTTGTCAGTCACTTCCGCAAGACATTGTGCAATTGCGAATGTTCCCAGAGCAAAGGGTTCCATCTCAAAGACCCCCATAGGGCCATTCCAAAGGACAGTTCCTGATTTACGTACGGAGTCGCAAAATATTTCAGCACTTTTTGGACCAATGTCCAAAATAAGCCAACCATCCGAAGCACCCTCTTCTACAGAAACGCTTCGGGTTGAAGCACTTTTGTCAAAACTGTCTGCAATTACCGCATCCACGGGCAACAAGAGTTCAACACCTTTCTCCTGCGCCTTCTGTATCAGTTCTTTTGCGAAATCCAAGGAGTCTTCTTCCAACAGGGAAGCGCCGATTTTGTAACCTTGAGCTTTCAAAAAAGTGCATGACATTCCTCCTCCGATTATTAAAGTTTGAACTTTGTTTAACAATTTGTCGATAACTTTAATTTTATCGGATACTTTAGCGCCTCCTAAAATTGCAGTAAAAGGTCTTGCAGGATTCATAACTGCTCCACCAAGAAACTGCAGTTCTTTACGAATCAAATATCCGACGGCGGATTCCGGAACAAATCCTGTAACTCCGGCAGTAGAAGCATGGGCCCGATGTGCCGTTCCAAAAGCATCATTAACATAAACATCACCCAGTTGGCCCAATGCTCCGCAAAACTCAGGCTCATTTTTCGTTTCTGCTTTATGAAAACGCAAATTTTCCAGCAAAAGCACTTCTCCGTTTTGCATCCCTTCAATCAGAGCCTCAACCTCTTCACCAATACAATCTTTAGCAAAGGTTACAGGCTGCCCGAGCAACAGTGACAACTCTTCCGCGGCCGGTTTTAGGCTCAGGCTCTCGACCCGCTCTCCACCCGGACGGCCCAAGTGCGACATCAAGATCGCTTTTCCTCCTTGTTCAACGATGTACCGAATGGTCGGCAAAGCGGCCTCAATTCTCCCATTGTCGGTAATTTGCAAATCTTTGTTGAGGGGTACATTAAAATCAACACGTGTCAAGACACGCAATCCATTAAGATTTTAAATCTTCAATAAATTTTTTTTTNGGTCATACCCATTTTATCCATTTTCTATTTTGAAAGAAAATTATTTAATCGGGCAAAACCAGTTGAATTTTTTGATTCATAAAAGGACAGACCTAAAGTTATCTTCACAAGACTATAACTTTTTTGCCTGCTCTCGCAAGACAGATTTGCGAATTTTTCCCGGTGGAAGTTTTTAGGAAGTTCACAAAAAACAACGTATTTGGGAATTTTAAATCCAGACAGTTTTGTCCTGCAAAACTCGATCACTTTCTGCTCATTTAGCGAACAGCCGGTTTTCAATGAAACAAAAGCGCAGGGAACTTCACCCCATTTTTCATCCGGACGAGCCACTACGGCAGCTTCGAGTATGTCCTCTTGCTGGTAGAGAACGTTTTCAATTTCAACACTGCTGATATTTTCTCCACCAGAAATAATGATGTCTTTGCTGCGGTCTTTCAACTCAATGTAACCATCCGGATGAATTACTCCGATGTCACCGGAATGGAACCATCCGCCTGCAAAAGCTTGTGCTGTAGCTTTAGGATTTTTAAAATAGCCTTTCATGACTATATTCCCCTGCATCAGTACTTCTCCCATTGTTTCACCATCAGCCGGAACAGGTTCCAGCGTTTCCGGATTCGCAACTGTCAATCCTTCCAACACGTGATAACGCACACCCTGCCTCCCTTTAAGTTGTGCTTGAGTTGTTTTGTCTTTTTCGTTCCAAGCCTCCTGCCATTCACATACAACAGCCGGACCATAAACTTCCGTCAGCCCATAAACATGTGTAACATTAAATCCGGCTTCTTCCATTTGGGCAATAACAGTCGGCGGCGGCGGTGCAGCAGCCGTCATAATTTCTACCCTGTGCGGCAATTCCCGCTGCTCTTCTTTAGGCGCATTGCTGATCATGTTCATCACAATCGGTGCACCGCAAAAATGAGTAACATGGTGTTCCGCAATGGAGTTATAAATGTTTTTTGCAGTTACTTTTCTCAAACAGACATGTGTCCCGCCCAGCATTGTGATTGTCCACGGGAAACACCAGCCGTTGCAATGAAACATCGGCAGAGTCCAGAGATATACAGGACGGTGAGGCATTTCCCAGGCCAACACATTCCCGGTTGCCAGCAGATAAGCTCCGCGTGTGTGGTAAACTACACCTTTCGGAATTCCAGTTGTTCCGGATGTGTAATTCAGTGAAACCGCCTGCCAATCGTCTTCCGGCAGCACTGCTTCAAATTTCGGATCACCCTCTGACAAAAAAGCTTCATATTCAAGCATACCCAAATATTCTCCGGAATCCCTTTCCGGATCATCAATGTCAATCACCAGGATGTCCCGCTTCACTTTGGATAAAGCCACTTTGATCTGTGGAGAAAATTCCCGGTCGGTCAGTAAAACTTTTGTTTCCGCATGCTCAAAAATATTAGCCAGCGTTTCTGCTTCCATCCGTATATTTAGAGTGTTTAAAACAGCACCTGTCATCAACACCCCAAAATGTGCTTCAAAAATAGCAGGAATATTTGGAGCCATTACAGACACTGTATCACCCTTGCCTATACCACGTTTGCTCAAGGCTGAAGCAAGTCTGCAACATCGGATGTATGTTTCCGCCCAGGTCCAACGATGCTTCCCATAAATTACAGAAGTGCGATGCGGATGGACGAAGGCAGTACGTTTAGGAATGTAATCGGTGAAAGGGGAGTGTAATTTGCANAATTTTGCGGAAGACCGGTTTCAAATGAGTCATGCATGCTTGTTTTTTACAACATGTGGATTGACTGTTTTTATACTAAACAGAAGCTTTCACTAATAAAAAATGGATGCGATTGTCAAATATGATCTTTTTGTAATATGCTGTCATTTTTATGAATGAGTTTAGTATATGCGGGTTTCATACTTATAGCATAAATTAGAAAGTGGTAAAGAGGCGATTATACAGTTTTTTTGCAAATTGTTTGATTAATTCACGTATGCTCCCAGAAAGTGAAATACTTGAAACAGTGTCTGAGTCATTGCTTCCGGATTCAGAAAGCTTAACTTGGAGCATTTTTTCCTCCCACACCTTACTTCCAGTACGCATGTCTTCCAAAATTACCTCACCTTGTAATATCGCTTTCACACCTGTTGAAATCTGATCTTTGCTCAATCCTGAGGAACTCGTTTTCAATTTTAGCAAAGTAATTTTCAGTCTGAGATCCGCCTGTCCTGAAGTCAACATTTTTACTGAACTGTTTGAGCGCAACAAGCGACTCAGTTGCTCAACCAAATCTGTTTCCAAACCTGCTTTAAACGTCTGATTTTGGATGGGAAGAAGTGCAAGAGTTTGTGCTTCGTTAGGCAGTACCGGATTACTACCTTCAATTACATAACCGCATCCGGACAGCAACAGTGCAATTGCAATCCCAAAAAAATAATTCGAAAATAGAACTCTCTTTTTAGCCNCAGATTTGGCAGAACGATACAGTAAGTTTTTCAAGATAACCCTTTGACTATAGTAAACTTTTTCTTATGGAACACTGGCAAACATCGGTAATACCTGGTTCTTTTTTGGTATTTTTCCTTTGGTTTTATATGTACAAATATTCACGTAATTTAAGCGGTTCTTGCCGGGTTTTGTTATTTATTTTCTAGATAAACCAAAACAAGAACGCCCGTATAAGTGTATAACTGTACTCCTTGCGGCATTTGCGCCAACTCATAACCTCCAAAAAAACCTATCAGAGGAAACTCTCCCAGCGTTTCCCTAATTAATTGCGTATCCACATTTTGTCGTCCATAAAGCGCTTCGCCCCGAGATGCGCAATTAAAATAAATTCCAAAAGTTGGTGTATTCGTATTTTTGTTTTTCAAACGGGAAAGCATAGCCTGCAAATCTTGTTCAGCAGTTGCATTGTTGCGATTAGGCAAAAGAAACAACTCCGCCCTCGTGAACAATTTGTGATGTGCTGATGCCTTGGGATGCCGCGTCAATCCTGGTAACATGTCGGGCCATAGAGCCTTCTCCAGTGAAAACAGGCTGCTCAGGATCAAGTGGGAAACTTAGCAACAGTTGCTGTGCTGCCAACTCCAAATTTGAGAATCCCAATTCATTAGCTACTTCGTTAAACACTTCCAAAGCGGGTTTCCCATCGAGTGAAAGGATTAGATCGTCTTTTGTTTCGGTGATAAACATTGGCTCTTCGAATGTCGCACAGGACTGTGTTACTCCTGCACTAAACTCAGACACACCGTCTAAGGCTAATCCACCTGCACCATTGAGAGTAACAATATCTGGACCAAATTGAATGGAAGTTTTCCTGGTTGCCGTCATTACAAGATCCTGCCCCAAATACAGACGGATGGTTTTTGAGAAAATTAAACATATTGATAAAATTGTGCGGCTGATGCTGATAAACATCNGGAAAGAAGAAAAATAGCGGTTTCTCACCACCAAAGTTCTCAAGTGTTTCACGGAATTGTTGAGTAACCCCAGCACTGTGTTCAAGTTCCTGGTATTTCGCTATCGCGAGCGGACGTAGCTCCGGGGTATAGCCCGCCATTAAAACCAATCCTGGACCACTTGAGATTTCTCCTAGTACTGAAAGCACTCCCATTCCGCTGCAACCGGTGATACAATCACAATTTGTTTGCTCCCGAATCAATTCATGCAGACGTCCTGCATGGATAAAATGTGCAGGAGTAAAAAAAGTCAGCACCCAATTCACTTTTGGAAGTTTTGCCTGTTTGACTGCTGAGTGCAATACTTCTGCAATTGCAACATCCGGATCAGTCTCTTTTGAAACACCTANACCAATTCGGTTCACAATCACTCGTAAATATCAGATTAAAAAAACGTGGCATCCAGATTGCTCTTCCAGATAAACACCAGAATTTTTTATAGTGAGTTAAAACAATAGCTAGATTATTAGCTCGGACTAACGTTTGACTTATACAAGAATAATCCTAAGATTCCTCAAACTGCGAATTTTTTCCATGTTATTTCCAACAAAGTCATTATTTTTATTTATAAAATTTTCCATTCGCAGATATTTTATTAAAATTATTTTCGTGGCAGGTACAACAACTGTGTTGGGCTGCAGCGGAGCAGTCTGGAAAAATCATGGAGACAGCTGTATTCACATTTCTGAAAAACCACCTTTGCGACGTGTAATAAATTACAGTGATCATGAATTATGCGGACGCAAATTATCACCTCGCACCGCGCCAAATCCACTGACACGTCCCAAAACCAAATAAGATAAAGGTCACAAACCCCCAGCAAATCTTGAAAATAACCTTGAGACCAATCTGGTTATTAATAAAATCAACTTAAAACAGTACTCTTGGAAATAATTTCAGCTTCTAAGGAATTGTGAAGTGCACCCGTGATACGAACAGACAAAAGGTCTCCTGCTATAGCACAGGAGTCGTTTATGTGAACTGAGTGGTTACCTCGTGTACGTCCGGTGACAGAATTTTTTGCGGTAATGTTTCCCTTGAACCAGGACCTCTTGAATGGAGCCAACCAGGGCTTCATTTTTTTCCTGTACGATTTTTCCCTGGGTTTCAAGTAAAATTTGAAGCCGCTTTGATTTCACATCTTCTGCAAGATGTTCAGGATATTCTGCAGCACGGGTTCCTGGACGCGTTGAATATTTAAACGAATAAATTAGATCAAAACGTATGGTACGCACTGCCTCCATTGTCATTTCAAACTCTTCCTCTGTTTCTCCGGGAAAACCTACAATCAAATCTGTAGAAAGCGTAGCCTCAGGAAGTCGATTACGTAACATAGCCACTTTTTCATAAAACGTTTCCATCGTGTACCAGCGTCTCATTCTACGGAGTATCCGATCAGATCCGGATTGCAGAGGCAGATGCATTTGTTCGCAGAGAGAGGGTAAAGTTACAAATGCATCAGCTAATTCTTCATGAAAATCTTTTGGATGTGGAGAAATGAAACGCAGACGTTGCAAATTTTCAAGCTCATCCAAGCGGTGTAAAAGCTCTACAAAATCCACTCCGTTAGCCTTGTAGGAATTTACATTTTGACCCAGCAAACAAATTTCCCTTGTTCCAGCAGAAGTGAGACGCTGTGCCTCTGCTAAAATATTTTCTGGTTCACGGCTGACTTCTATTCCGCGTGTAAATGGTACAACACAAAAAGAACAATGGTTGTTGCAGCCCTTTGTGATAGCCAAATGTGCTTTGATTCCGTGATGTTGAGTTTGTTGAAATGCATATTCCGGAATGAAGTTGCGTACTTTCTGCCGAGCATGTCGTTTTGTTTGAATTATTTCTTGACCTCGACTGACTTTCTTGAGCATCTCAGGAAGTTCAAACAAATTATCTGTTCCAAAAACAAAATCAACGCTAGCTTCCCTACGTAAAATTTCCTTACCTTCCTGTTGAGCCACACATCCACCGACACCAATTTTCAGCTCCGGTTTAACGGATTTAAGTTTCCTTAAGCGGCCCAATTCACTGNAAACCTTATTCTCAGCTTTTTCACGGATAGAGCAGGTATTGAGAATAATTAAATCTGCATCTTCCCGTGAGTCTGTTTGAAAGTAATTTTGATGCTTGAGAACTTCAAACATTTTTTCGGTGTCATATTCGTTCATTTGACAACCGTAAGTTTGAATAAAAACTTTCTTCACAGTTTTCCGTGTTTTGGGAAGCTTCTTCCATTACTGTATTTGTAATAATTGGTTAATTATTGTTCAACTCATGGACAGGGCGTTACAATAAATATTTCTGGTTTTGATAAATCACTACTCTTTTAAGCTACCACGTCCTGGAGGACTTTCAGCTCTAGNTCTTCTGCACAAATCTCCANCGCCACACTACTGAGATCTTTAGGAAATTCNACGTAATAATCTTGTCCGTTTCTGTGCCAAAGAGTTTCTTCTAACTGCATGCCATGGGCAGTTGGTTTTATGAACTCAAACCATTCGTTCTGGTAGAGAACTTCAAATTTCTCTATTAAATATTTACTGCCGTTTTTTGCAGAAATTGTCTTTTCAGGATTGTCCTGTTTTATATTTGTTAAGATGATAAAGCTCATTCTGAAATCGAACTTTCCCCACTGGAAATGAACAAATTGTTTTTTAGCACCAATTCCAGTTTTGAATATACGGTAGTTTTGATGATCAACGGTATAGGTTTTCACAAAGGCTCCTTTAGTTTTTTTAATGATTGTTATAAATTTAAGTTGAAATCAATCCTCTCATTTTGCCTCTAAAAACACCTATTTTTCAAGGTAAACTTTGATCTTATCCAAGATTTCGTCAATGTCATCAGGTTTATGCCATCCGATATTATTTTCTTTACGGAACCAGGTCATTTGTCGTTTCGCATATTGCCGAGTTCTTTTTTGTATTTCTTCGACCATCGTGTCCCATTCCAACTTGTTTTGAAGATGCTGAATAACCTCCCGATAACCAATTGCCTGAAGAGGTTTTAGTTCAGGAGAATAACGGGTCAACAGTTTCTCCACTTCTGTAATCCATCCTGACTCCAGCATGATGTGTGTACGCTGATTTATACGTTCATAGAGAACATCACGTTCCCATTCAAGCGCAACTGCATGAAAAGAATATTTAGCTTCCGCAAACGGTTTATCATGTTGAAATTCTGCTAGAGTTGTTCCTGTTGAAAGCACTACTTCCAGACTTCGCAAAATTCTTGCAGTGTCATTTGGATGCAGACGCACAGCACCTTCCGGATCTAGTTTTTGCAGTTCTTTCCAACAATAGTTTGTTCCATGTTCAGAATGCCAGCCTGTTACTTTTTTTCTATGTTTTTCTGGAATTGATGGAATTTTACTGATCCCGTACATCAGTGCACGATAATACAAACCTGTACCTCCTACCAATATCGGCAGACGTTTTCGCGCCGCAACCTTCTCAATAATACTGGAAGCATCCCTTGCATATTTTCCGGCAGAATATGATTCATCTGGATCAATGAGATCCAGTTGATGATGCGGAACTAATTTTTGAACATCCGGAGTTGGTTTAGCAGTTCCGATATCCATTTGCCGGTAAACCTGCATTGAATCAGAACAAATCAATTCTCCATCAAATTCCTGAGCCAGTCGAAGTGCCAAATCACTTTTTCCACTTGCCGTTGGTCCGGCTACCACAACAATTTTTGGAAAAATTTCCATTGAATATTTATAAACTACTAAATGATTTTGTAAATAATTCTTAACGTGAACCAAACTTAATTTATTTTCAAAAGACCCTAATTTTCTCAGGCCCTCCCCTGAAAAATGGCCTTACTTCATGAAATATTTGAGCTGAGAGATTTTTCTTCCTTAAACTCTGCACGAACCTTCAAAAAAAAATCATTGTAACGACCATCCCGCAAATCAGGAAATGTCCATGCTAAATCTCCATATCCCCCTTTGTTTTTCAGCAAAACAAGATCTGCCCATACTCCATCCCGCAGATAAATTTTTTGCGGACCTTCTTTTCCGGAAAGTAATACAACACGGTGTAAATCAAGAAAACCGGGATCCAAGTTTATTCCCCTCTTGCCGTTGTGTCTAAACCGATTTTCGATTTCCACCATTCTTAATTTCCAATCAGCAGATGATTCCAGGCTGTAAATACCACTGACGCTCAGGAAACGGCGTTTCAACCTAGTGCCCATTTCTGATGCATAATAATCCGTTTGGTCAAAAGTGAATTCNGGAGATTGGTGCTGAATTTTCCAGTTCTGCTTTTCCAACTGTTCTTTGGCTTGTTCCAGCCAACATGAATCTGAATAAATTGCCCCGAAAATCCATTTAGCATAAATATTATTTTTCAACTTGGCACCTTAGTAAATGAGTTTTAATACAGCATTTTAACTGATCCCGTGAAAGTATTCCAACAGTTTAGGGCTCCTGATTATTCCCGAAACACATTAAGTCTATTAAGGTCTTTAGAATAAGTAATGCCAAAATGAATTCAACGGATTGGATTGAGCAATATGTCGGTTTATGATGTGATGGTAGTGAGAGAAAAGAATATTCTTTCTTTTTTAATGACCAATTTAATTTGTAAAGAGAGACAATCTCAGTGGCGAATCGGTTTGAAGCAAATAGCTTCCGATTTACCGGAACTGTTAAACTACTTAAATCCGGAAAATACTTTTTCAGGACCAACTCTTTTCCTTGGTGGTGCAAATTCCGATTATATCAAGACTGAATATCATAAACAGATCCGAATACTGTTTCCTGAGAGCAGTGTCAAGATGCTAAATAATTGTGAACATTGACTGTATGTTGAACAGCCAGAATCTTTTCAAAAAACAGTCCCCGCATTATTGCAGCAAAATGGGTTATTATGAATAATATGAACAACCGCTTAACTCAAACGACACCAGAAGTTCCTGAAGAATTAGAAATCCAAACTTCTACCTTACGTTTAGTTGCAAAATGCTGGGGTAAACCTGAAGGTCTGCCGGTGCTTGCTTTACACGGATGGCTGGATAATGCTGCAACCTTTGATCATTTGGCGCCATTCCTACCCGAGCTTCGAATAGTCTCACTTGACTTGCCGGGACATGGATTTTCAGATCATCGCCCATCTGGAACGTCATATCATTTCACAGATATGGTCGCTGATGTACTTGAAGTGGCAGAAGTTTTAAAATGGGATCATTTTTCCTTGTTGGGACATTCAATGGGTGCAGGGATAGCCTCTTATTTGGCAGGTACAATTCCAGAAAAAATTAAATATCTTATGTTAATTGAAGGCTTGGGTTCAATAGTTCAAACACCAGAGAAAATGCCGGAAAATTTACGGGAAGCAACTAGTCAGTGGCTACGCCGTTCTGATAAAAAATTGCCTCTTTATCCTAATATGGAAACTGCTATAAAAGTACGCCATAACTCTGGAAGTATTGCTGTGTCATCTGTAAGAACTTTAGTGGCACGGGGACTGCGGATTGTGGACGGCGGTTTCACCTGGCGCAGTGATCCAAGTTTGAAAATTAGGTCACGCCATTATTTGACAAAAGAACAAGCCTGTGCCTTTCTACAGAAAATTTCTGCACCGGTACTGCTGATTGAAGCAAAAAATGAGAAGAAAGATCAATGGAATGAATTGATGCAGGAACTTATTCCTCACGTAAAAAACTTACAGCACCGTATCATTACGGGAGATCACCATTTACATCTAGATAATCCTGAATCCGTAGCTGATGTTATTCATGAATTTTTAAATGATTTTTCAGAAAACTCATGAGTTTAGAATCTAAACTGGAATCCGGAAATCAAAGTCAGGATAATGACAACCGCCTGCAAGTTTCATCCAAAGGCAAGCGTTTGTTTGCCTTGTTGCTGGATTTTATTTTTGCCCTGCTTTTCGCAAATACATTAGTGCAGGTATTTCGTGAAGAACATTGGGATTTAGTAATGCAGTCTCGAGATTTGTCAGGTTTAGTGTTTTTTTATGGAAGCATTGCCTTCATTTTACTGTTTAAAGATATTTTTGGCAGGAGCCTTGGTAAGCTTCTGCTTGCAATGACAATTAGGGAAATAGAGAATCTGGAACAGCGTCCCTCAAGAACTGTACTTGTGCAAAGAAACATATTGCTGCTTCTCTTTCCTGTTGAAGTTGTGATAGTCCTGCGAGATGCTTTTGCTAGGCGGCTGGCAGATAAATGGTGGAAAACAGTTGTACTTGATGACCAAAAAGCCATGCGGGGAACTTTACGTATATTACT
>AJXC01001912.1_pt1 | contig 16600 bp, 18 predicted proteins | sample 404948 | NCBI WGS metagenome assembly AJXC01 (sample SAMN02954314, study PRJNA77837) | marine metagenome | biome: aquatic; feature: Guaymas Basin Hydrothermal Plumes; material: sea water; isolation source: Guaymas Basin Hydrothermal Plumes and Background water depths 1600, 1775... ... | reverse complement strand
TGGCAATTAGTCAAAGAAGAAAGGCAAAGAAGGCGCAAGTGCACGATGTCACTTCATTGGCGATTAATTTATTTAGAGTATTAATGACATACCTTAAACCGGTATTGCCAGAGATGGCCAAGCAAGCGGAAGATTTTTTAAATATTGATGTACTTAATTGGAATGATATTAAGCACCCATTAACCAAGCATCAAATTAACAAATTTAAACCACTAATGTCACGCATTGAAGACGATCAGATCGAGGCAGTGATTGAGGCGTCAAAAACAAAACATGGCGCAAGTCAAAACAACCGAAGAAGAGCAAGAGGATAATAATATGATTAGCATTGATGACTTTACAAAAATCGACTTACGCATTGCCAAGATAGTAAAAAGCCAATCACGTTGAAGGTGCAGATAAACTCTTGCAACTCACACTTGATATTGGCGAAGAAAACACACGTAATGTTTTTGCTNGCATCAAGGCGCATTACAATCCTGAAGATTTAGAGGGGCGCTTAACGGTAATGGTGGCTAATCTTACACCAAGAAAAATGAAATTCGGACTTTCTGAAGGTATGGTATTAGCTGCCGGTGATGGTAAGTCTTTACATATTTTATCGCCAGATTCTGGCGCTAAAGCGGGCATGAAAATCAGTTAGAAATTTCGGAAATTTTTTAAATGATGTGGTTTTTCTTCGAAAGACACGTATGAATGCTGTTTTAAACCTAAAAACAGCCTATTTTTAAGCGCCTTTTAATCAAAAAAATATCAAGAGCTGTAAAATTTGGCAAATTCTTTAAATGAGCTGTTTTAAAGCCATATTAACGTAAAATAACGCTCTTCGGAGAGATGTCAGAGTGGTTTAATTTGCTCGCTTGGAAAGCGGGTGTACGGTAACGTACCGAGGGTTCGAATCCCTCTCTCTCCACCATTACTTTAATATCTATGAAAGACAATTAAGTTTTTTGTGGCAATAATTACCGTGTTTTAACTTGTACTTGATTCAAACGAGGCGTATAGTTCAGGGTTCAATATAGTATTTTTTACAATTCTCGGGAGGTAAGTAATGAAAGATAAAAACAAAACAATCGTAAAATTTTGCGTTGGATTAACCTTGGTATTTGGCACTGCTGTTCATGCAAATTGGGGAAACTCAATGCCGTTTGGCGGACAAAGTTTTTCACAGCCACAACAGATGCAACCTTTTGGCGGTAGTATGCCTTTTGGCGGTCAAAACTACAATCAGTCAAGATATCAACAACCTAGGTATAACTCATACAATAGAGGCAGATCACAACAATCACAACCTTTTGGCGGTGGAATGATGCCTTTTGGCGGTATGTCGCAACCTCAGCAACAATATCGACAGCCTCAATCGTCGTTCATGGTGCCAGGAATGGACCAAGGTATGCGTAGTATGATGGAGCCAGGAAAAATTATGGCAGAAGAAGCAACACCTGGAATGTACATGAAACCAACTTGGCGCTAACCAATTTTAAGTTTTCCTTAATTTAAAAAAGGGCTTGGTATAGATGTGCTAATGTAATTTTAGCTGTCTAAACCAAGCCCTTTTTTTATTACTAAAGATGTCTTGTAAGTTTAATGAGTAAGGTTAAATACAGTTAGCATGCTATATAATGTCGTAAATTTTTACGATCAAGGTAAGTATGCAACCAAATTTTCAACCCAAAGACATTGTTCAAACGATCAAAACACTCACTCGAGATGGGTTGAAAATTGCTGATAATGCCAGTAAAGGTATTGATTGGCATAGCGTAGTCGAGCCTTTGGATCAAGTGGAGTTTGAGCTGGGTCAACACACCAGTGTTAATTCACATTTGAATTCGGTGATGTTCAGTGAGGAGTTTAATGCTGAATATGAAAAGACTTTGCCATTGATTACTAATTTTTACACTGAAATTAGCACCAACAAGGCTTTGTATCAAGCCTATAAAAATCTTAAAAATACTGAATTAGATGCACAACAGAAGCACATTGTTAGAGATGCCGTTAAAGGTTTTGAGTTATCAGGCGTCGGGTTAGGGGGTGAATCGTCCGCTCGATTTAAAGTCATTAAAGAAAAGTTAAGTTTGCTTAGTAATCAGTTTTCTAAGAACAGTTTGAAAGCAACTAACGAATGGAAAAAATTATTAAGCAAGGATGATCTTGACGGTTATGGCGAGGATCAGTTGGCAAAGATTAAGACTGATGGTGGTTTTGAGATTAATTTGCAGGTTCCTATTTACATAGATGTGATGACCTATGCGAATAATCGTTCATTGAGAGAAGAGATATATAAAGCGTATGTATCTCGTGCTTCTGAAGTAGGAATTACTTCTAAAGAGTTTGATAATAAATCGATTATGAGTGAGATTTTAAACCTTCGATCGGAGATGGCTAAAATTTTAGGCTTTAATAATTATACTGAGCTTTCAGTTGAGTCAAAAATGGTTGAATCTAGTGAGCAAATTATTGACTTTTTAGAGGATTTAGTTAAACGTTCAAAACCTCAAGCTCAGAAAGAACTGGAAGAATTAAAGACTTTTTCTGGTATTGAACTCATGCCTTGGGATTTAACTTATTTTAGCGAGAAATTGAAGGAGCAAAAATTTGGTTTTAAGAAGTCAGATTTAACGCCGTATTTTCCAGAAGAAAAAGTTTTTAGTGGATTGTTTTTAACCATTGAAAAACTTTACGACATCAATATTAAAGAAATCAAAGAAAGCTCTTATCATGCCGATGTTAGGGTGTTAGAAATTAGTAATAAACAAGGTTTAGTGGGTCGTATTTATTTAGATGTGTACGCTAGAGAAGATAAACGTGGCGGTGCTTGGATGAGTGATTATCAGCCACTAATGAATGAGAGTAAGCCAGTTGCTTTTGTAGTATGTAATCTTAATTCACCTTCCCAGGGTAAGCCTGCTTTATTTGAATTTGACGAAATCGTAACTTTGTTTCATGAGTTTGGCCACGCGCTTCATCATCTGTTAACCAAGGTTAAGTATCCATCCGCTGCTGGTATTGCCGGCGTGCCTTGGGATGGGGTTGAATTGCCCAGTCAATACATGGAATTTTTCTGTTACGAATACGATGTGGTTAAGCAGTTGTCCAAACATTGGGAAACGGAAGAACCTTTGCCTGATGATTTGTATGAAAAATTAATTGAGTCTAAGAATTTCCAATCGGCTTTAGGAATGTTAAGACAATGTGAATTTGCATTGTGGGATGTAAAAACCCATATTTATAATCAAGGCACTTACCAAGTTTTAAATGAAGTTAGAAAACAAACTGCACTCATGCCTAGTGTTTCTGAAAGTCGTTTCTTGAATACCTTTGGGCATATTTTTAGTGGTGGTTACGCAGCCGGATATTTTAGTTACAAGTGGGCAGAGGTCTTAGCGGCGGATGCTTATTATTATGTGCACGAAAATGGAGGTATAGGCTCTGACGCCTCTCGTGCTTTTATGCACAATATTTTAGAGACTGGCGGTGGTTTGGATTTTATGCAGCAGTATGTTAAATTTAGAGGTAAAAAGCCATCCATTGAGGCATTGCTTAAATCTAACGGAATTGATAATTAACTACAATAAAGCAGGTATCCACCGGTAAAATAAATCTTTTTTGAAGATATTAGGAAAATACAATGATTAAATTTATATTATTTGTGGTGATTGTTCTGGCATTAATTGGCGGTGCAATTCAGTTTAAGGCAACGGACGAAAGTTGGTCTTTAGTGGTTAATAAAGAAGCAGCGTTAAACAGTGTGCAAAACGGCGCAATTAAAATATACGACTTTGGTAAAGAATTGGTCAGCGACGCCGATAAAATTAAAGGCGTTGATTTAACGCTTGAGAAGTAAGTCTTATACTTTAGACAGTAAGATGGTACCGTTGGTGCCACCAAATCCAAATGAATTGGAGATGGCGTAGTCAATTTTCATTTCTCTGGCCTCGTTGGCCGCATAATCTAAATCACAATCAGGATCTTGATTGATGATGTTAATCGTTGGTGGTGCAACTTGGTCTTGTATCGCTAGTGCGGTAAAAATAGCCTCGATACCACCCGCAGCTCCGAGCAAGTGACCGGTCATTGATTTGGTGGAGCTCATTACAATGTTGTGAGCGTGATCTCCCAATGCTAATTTAGCAGCGTCAGTTTCAGCTTGATCTCCTGCTGGAGTTGATGTGCCATGAGCATTAATGTAATCAACTTGGTTTGAGTTTATACTGGCATTTTTCATGGCATTTTTCATGCATCTGGCTGCACCTTCACCGCCCTTTGAAGGTAAGGTCATGTGATAGGCGTCGCCACTCATGCCGTAGCCTGATACTTCGGCGTAAATTTTGGCGCCACGGGCTTTGGCGTGTTCGTACTCTTCGAGCACAACAACACCTGCGCCATCACCAAGTACAAAGCCATCACGGTCTTTGTCCCATGGACGAGAGGCTGTTTCTGGGTCATCATTACGAGTAGAGAGTGCGCGAGCAGCGGCAAAGCCACCCAAGCCACAATTGGTAGTTGACATTTCTGCACCGCCAGCAACCATGACATCTGCATCGCCGTATTCGATTAAACGTGAGGCATCACCAATATTATGCGTGCCAGTAGTACAAGCGGTAACAATAGCAAAATTAGGCCCTTTAAGGCCGTATTTAATGGATAAGTTGCCAGAAATCATGTTGATGATTGAAGAGGGTACAAAGAAAGGAGAAATACGTTTAGCACCTTTTTCTCTGAAAAGATCGGCGGTTTTTTCAATGGTACCTAGGCCACCAATGCCAGCACCAATAGCAACGCCGATTCGTTCGGAATTTTGCTCAGTGATTTCAATACCACTGTCTTCAATGGCTTGAATGCCGGCTGCCATACCGTAATGAATAAAGGTATCCATTTTTTTAGCATCTTTAGGGCTAATATAGTCGGTGATGTCGAAATTTTTAACAGAGCCACCAAAGGTAACGGACTGCCCTTCGGTTTCAAGATTGGTTAGTGAATTAATACCGGATTTTCCCGCAAGAATATTTTTCCAAGATTCTTCTACACTGTTTCCAACGGGTGAAACAATGCCCATGCCGGTAATAACAACTCTTCTCTTGCTCATAGTAGTTCCTTTATACAGACAAAAAAAGGCGCCTAATTCAGAGAAAAAAGCGCCTTGTTGTTTAAGTTAATAAACGGAAATTACAAATTATTGTTAATGTAGTCAATCGCTAATTGAACGGTTGTAATGGTTTCTGCTTGATCGTCTGGAATTTCACAGTCAAACTCTTCTTCAAGAGACATTACTAATTCAACAGTGTCTAAAGAATCTGCACCTAGGTCATCAATAAAAGATGCGTTATTATCAATGTCACCACTAACGTCTAATTGTTCAGCCACAACTTTTTTTACTCTTTCCTCGATACTCATTTGCTATTTCCTTAATGGATTAAAGCTATTATTTTATCTCTAAATAAAGCCAATACGAGACTAAATTAAAAAAATTATTGATATTTTGTAGGGTCAGTAATGTTTGCAGATTGAAATCCTAGTTTTCGATATTCACAGGCATCGCAAACACCGCAGGCTTCGCCTTTATCGTTGGCCTGATAGCAGGTTGTGGTTAATGAGTAGTCAATGCCAAGAGAAAGCCCTTTTGTAATAATTTGAGCCTTATTAAGACTGATTAGTGGAGTGTGAATATTTATTTTTTGACCTTCTATCCCTTGTTTAGTGGCTAAGTTAGCCATGATCTCAAAGGCAGTGATGTATTCTTGCCTGCAATCAGGGTAGCCAGAATAGTCTGTACTGTTGACCCCAATAAAAATCGACTGACAATCCAGTACTTCCGCCCAAGCGAGTGCGTAAGATAAAAAAACGGTATTACGTGCAGGCACATAAGTAACGGGTATTTCATTACTTTGTTTAAAGTTAGGCACGGCTATGTTTTCATCCGTGAGTGCTGATCCGCCGAAATCCGATAGTGAGATACTCATAATCCGGTGTTCAGATGCATTAAATTGCTTTGCAATTTTTTTAGCAGAGTTTAATTCTGACTTTTGTTTTTGCCCGTAATCAAAGCTCAGTGCGTAACATTCAAACCCCTGAGATTGAGCAATGGCAAGCGTGGTAGTGGAGTCTAAACCACCGGAGAGCAGAATAACCGCTTTAGACATTAGCCAAATTACCCTTTTGCTCTAACCATTGTTTTCTATCGGCTGCGCGTTTTTTAGACAAAAGCATGTCCATTGTTTGCTCTACTTGCAAAGGGTTGTCTAGAGTTAACTGGATTAGGCGTCTAGTATCAGGAAACATAGTGGTCTCTCTAAGTTGAGAAGGGTTCATTTCCCCTAGACCCTTAAAGCGTTGAACTTGAATTTTAATGCGTTTGTTTTCACTTTCAATTTTTCTAATAATTCCATCTCTTTCATTGTCATCCAAAGCGTAATGAACTTGTTTGCCAGCATCTATTCTGTACAGCGGTGGCATGGCAACAAATACGTGTCCTTCTTTAACAAGTCTAGAAAAATGTTTAACGAAAAGTGCACAAATTAAAGTGGCAATGTGTGCGCCATCAGAATCGGCGTCTGCCAGAATACAGATTTTTCCATACCTTAGTTCTGACAAATCATCACTGTTTGGCTCAAGACCAATCGCAACACTGATATCATGGATTTCATTGCTTGCCAGTACTTGCTCTGAATCCACCTCCCAAGTATTTAAGATTTTTCCTCTAAGAGGAAGAATGGCTTGATATTCTTTGTCTCTTGCTTGTTTTGCTGAACCACCAGCGGAATCGCCTTCAACCAGGAACACTTCTGTTTGATTGAGATCACTGCTAGTACAATCTGATAATTTACCCGGTAGGGCGGGGCCACTGATGACTTTTTTACGAACAATTTTTTTATTTGTTTTAAGCCTAGCTTGAGCATTTTGAATGGCTAATTGGGCAATTTGTTCTGCAACGTTGGTGTGTTGATTTAGCCATAGACTAAAGGCATCTTTAGTAACACTGGAGACGAATCCAGCACTTTCTCTTGATGAAAGTCTTTCTTTTGTTTGTCCAGAAAATTGAGGATCTAGAATTTTGATTGAGAGCACATAGGCAATTTTTTGCCAAACATCATCAGGAGTTAGTTTTATGTTTTTAGGGATTAATTTTCTAAATTCACAAAACTCTTTGAGAGCGTCGGTTAAGCCAGATCTTAGTCCATTAACGTGCGTACCGCCACCAATAGTAGGAATTAAGTTAACGTAACTTTCCGCCACAACGTTAGTGTTATATTCTGTCCAAGCCAGCGAACAATTAAGCCGTTGTTCGTCAGAGGTGAAGTCTATTACAAAGGGAGATACTGGCAAGTAATCAAGCCCATCCAGTGCCATTGATAAGTAGTCTTTTAAGCCTTCTTCATAAAGCCATTTATCCGTTGTATCGTCTATTTGATTGTAAAAGCTAACTTGTAATCCAGGGCATAAAACGGCTTTTGAACGGAGATTATGACGTAGCTTGGTAACGGAAAATTTAACCGTATCAAAAAATTGAGAGTCTGGCTTGAACTTTAACAAAGTACCTGTATTGCGCTTTCCTACACTAGACATTTCTTCCAAATCAGTTTTTTTATTACCATTGGCAAAGGTAATGTAATGTTGTTTAGAGTCTCGTTTAATCCAAATCTCTACTGAAGTGGATAGGGCATTAACCACTGAAACGCCTACGCCGTGTAAGCCACCAGAGAACTGATAAGAATCATTGGAAAATTTTCCACCGGCATGCAATTTAGTAAGGATAACTTCAACACCAGGGACGCCTTCTTTGGGGTGGATATCTACTGGCATGCCTCGCCCATCATCTTCTACCGACAAAGATCCGTCTTTATATAGAACGACATTGATTGTTGATGCGTGACCAGCAACTGCTTCATCGACACTGTTGTCGATAACCTCTTGAGCGAGATGATTAGGTCGCTCGGTTTCGGTATACATCCCCGGGCGTTTTCGTACTGGTTCAAGACCGGTTAAAACCTCAATCGAGGAAGCGTCATATTTACTCATTGTTATTATTTAAAGTGGTAATTTTGGCAAGTATCATACCAAAAAAAAGCCCCATAAAATGGGGCTTTTTTAGCTTTAAGGCAAGGGTGTTTTACATCATGCCACCCATACCACCCATACCGCCCATATCAGGCATTGGAGCAGCTGATGCAGAATCCTGAGGAGCATCAGTAATCATGGCTTCAGTAGTAATCATCAGACCAGAAATACTTGCTGCATGTTGCAAAGCCGCACGAACAACTTTTGTAGGGTCTAAGATACCCATCTTAAGCATATCGCCGTATTCTTCTGTAGCTGCATTGTAGCCATAATTGCCTTTACCATCATTACTCACTTTGTTCAATACTACGGAGGCTTCACCACCACCATTAGTAACAATTTGTCTTAATGGTGCTTCCATAGCGCGTTTGATAATGTCGATACCAATACTTTGATCGTGATTATCACCTTTTAATTTTGATAGTGAATCAATAGCACGAACTAAGGCAACACCGCCGCCAGGTACAACACCTTCTTCAACGGCAGCACGGGTAGCGTGCAAGGCATCGTCAACACGATCTTTCTTTTCTTTCATTGCTACCTCAGTAGCAGCACCTACTTTAATGACTGCAACACCACCTGAAAGCTTAGCTAAGCGCTCAAGTAATTTTTCTTTATCGTAATCTGAAGTGGTTGTTTCAATTTTGTGCTTTGATTTGAGAAATACGACCTTCAATGTCTTTCTTGTTACCTGCACCATCAACAACAATTGTATTTTCTTTGCCAATTTCAATGCGTTTTGCAGTACCTAAGTGTTCTTCAGTAACACCTTCTAATGATAAACCAACTTCTTCAGAGATGACTACAGCACCTGTTAGCACAGCAATGTCTTGTAAAATAGCCTTGCGACGATCACCAAAACCTGGTGATTTAACCGCTGCGACTTTCACAATACCACGCATATTATTAACAACTAAAGTTGCCAGCGCTTCGCCTTCAATGTCTTCAGCAATAATCAACAGTGGCTTACTTGATTTTTGCACTGCTTCTAATGCCGGTAATAAATCACGGATGTTAGAAATTTTACCGTCGTGTAACAACACGTAAGGGGTTTCAAGGTCAGCCGTCATCGTTTCTTGATTGTTTACAAAATAAGGTGATAAGTAACCACGCTCAAACTGCATACCTTCAACAACTTCTAATTCGTTGTCAAAACCAGAACCTTCTTCAACGGTAATTACACCGGCTTTACCCACTTTTTCCATGGCTTCAGCAATAATTTCACCCACTGATGAGTCTGAGTTGGCTGAAATTGTACCTACTTGAGCAATCGCTTTCGTATCATCACAAGGCTGTGACAAATCACGCAATGCTTTTACTGCCACCTCTGTGGCTTTGTCAATGCCACGCTTTAGATCCATCGGGTTCATGCCTGCAGCAACAGATTTAACACCTTCAGCAACTAATGCTTGTGCTAATACGGTGGCTGTTGTCGTGCCATCACCAGCAACATCATTGGTTTTAGAAGCAACTTCTTTTACCATTTGTGCACCCATATTTTCAAATCTACCTTCAAGCTCAATTTCTTGTGCAACCGATACACCATCTTTAGTAATGGTTGGTGCGCCAAATGATCTGTTTAAAACAACGTTTCTACCCTTAGGGCCTAGTGTAACTTTTACTGCGTTAGCAAGCATATTAACGCCATCTAACATTAGGTTTCTGGCATCTGCGCCAAATTTAATTTCTTTTGCTGACATATTAATCTCCTTTATTCAACAACTGCGACAATATCGTCTTCACGCATGACTAGTAATGTTTCACCATCGACTTTGATTTCAGTACCAGCATACTGACCAAATAATACTTGGTCACCAACTTTAACGTCTAAGGCAAACACATCACCGTTGTCGTTTACTCTGCCATTACCAGCTGCTAAGATTTCACCTTTTGAAGGTTTTTCAGTGGCTGAATCAGGAATGATAAGACCGCTGTCGGTGGTTTTTTCTTCTTCTGTTCTACGGACAATCACACGATCGTGAAGGGGGCGAATATTCATTTTTTCTCCTATAAATAAACAAAAAATTACCTTTAAAAGATAATAAATTAAAGCGTTTTTGAACTTTTGTTAGTGTTTTAAGCTAACTTTAAAGATCTTGATCTTTCAAGCTTTCTTTAAGTTTTTGCATCGCTTTGTTTTCAAGTTGACGAACCCTTTCTGCAGAAACGCCATACTTGTCTGCTAGAGTATGTAGGGTCACTTTTTCTTCTTTCAAGTATCTAGACTGTAAAATATCTAAACTTCTTGCGTCTAGAGATGAAAGCGCTTGATAAAGCTGTTGTTGTTGGTTTTGTTTACTATCGTCTCTGAGTAATAATTGTTCAGGGGTTTGGACGTTATTATCGGTTAAAAATTGCTCTGGCGCGTGGTGAGAGTCTTCATTGTCATTAGAAATTTCAAAAGCTACGTCGTTAAACTGTAGGCGTGATTCCATTTCTAATACATCTTTACGGCGCACTCCTAAATCATTGGCAATTTGATCCGCTTGTTCTTCATTAAGAGAATTATAAATATGAGATTTAGCTTGTTTTAATTTGAAAAATAATTTACGTTGCGCTTTTGTTGTGGCGATTTTAACAATTTTCCAATTTTTAAAGATAAATTCATGAATCTCAGCACGAATCCAATAAACGGCGAAGGACGATAGACGTACTTTTTTATAAGGATTAAAGCGTTTAACTGCTTTCATTAAGCCAATTGTTCCTTCTTGTATTAGGTCGGCTTGTTCAAGGCCATAGCCTTTATAACCATGAGCGATAAAAGCAACAAAGCGCATGTGAGATAGAACTAATTTTCTTGCAGCAGAAAGATCGTGGTCTTCGTACAGTTGAATTGCCAATTCATGTTCTTCTTCTGCAGTGAGAATGGGAGGGTATTTTTGAACCCCTAAAGAGTTAGAGGCTGTACTAATTGGTAGGGCGAATTCTTGGCTCATAGTGTCAATAACTAATTATTAATATTAGTAGAAGGTGATATTATACGCAAATTATTAATTATATCAATTGTTTAAGTAATTTTTGCTGTTGCTGTGTTTGTTGTTTTAAACCTAGGCGTTGAGATTTAACAATGCTAAATAAATCACTGAGTGCGGTATCAAAATCATCATTAATCACTAAATAGTCAAATTCATCAAAATGTTGTATTTCATTAACAGCATCCTGCATTCTACGATTAATAATACTTTGCTCATCTTGACCTCGATTGGTTAAACGCTCTTTTAGTGCTGATATTGAAGGGGGTAGGATGAAAATACTAATTGCATCAATGAAACTATTTTTGACTTGTCTTGCACCTTGCCAATCAATTTCTAAGACAACATCTTGATTTTGATCCAACAGATCTTGCACGGTTTGTTTGGCACTACCATAGTAATTATCAAACACTTTGGCTGATTCAATAAATCCATTGGAGTTTTTGATTGTATCAAATTCATCTTTAGCAACAAAAAAGTAGTTTTTACCGTCTTCTTCGCCAGGACGAGCTTTTCTGGTTGTGTGCGAGATGGATACGCACAAACGATCAATTTTTTTAATGAGTGCTTTAACTAAAGAGGTCTTACCACAGCCAGAAGGAGCGGCAATAATGAATAAATTTCCCATTAGTTAGGTGTGTGGCCTTGTATGTCATCGGCACCTTCTGCTGAGAAAAAGAATTTTTCCATTTGTTCTTTAAGGTAACTTTGTGCTTTTGGATCCATCATACTAAGGTTGTTTTCATTAATCAACATGGTTTGATGGTCTAGCCATAACTGCCAACCTTGTTTAGAAACATTGGCTAAAATTCGCTTTCCTAAATCTCCTGGGTAGGGGGCACGATCTAGCGCTTCAAGTTCGTTATTTAATTTGACGCATTGCACGGTATTCATAGTTGGTTCATCCTAATGCCCAATATTCGTAAACACACAAAGTAAATTGCAATTGAAGCTCCAATAATAGTACTAATGGAAGTTATTCTTTGCCAAGCATCACTTTCTAAGTAGAAACTAATATTGTTAGAAAAAGTTAAAATAAAGGCGACCATTATAAAGCTTGCTAACAACACTTTAAAAAATAATTTGATTAAATCAGTAGAAATACTAAAAATAGATTGCTTAGTTAAATAATAATAAAGTAAGGATGCGTTGATAACAGCAGCAATCGAAGTGGCTACGGCCAAGCCAACATGAGCAAAATAAAAGCTGAAAATAATATTTAAAAATACATTGGAAACCATAGCGATTACTCCTACTTTAACCGGTGTTTTTGTGTCTCCTCTGGATAAAAAAACAGGTGCTAAAATTTTAACAATAATAAAAGCGATCAACCCAGACCCATAGGCCATTAAACTCATTGCAGACTGAGAAGCAGCAAAAGGGTCAAATTCTTCGTATTGAAACAAAGTAATGATTAACGGTTCAGCGAGTAGCACTAAGCCAGCACAAGCGGGCGCTCCTAATAATAGTCCAATTTTTAGAGCATAGTCAACAGTTCTAGTGAATTTTTCATTATCCTTATTGGCAAAATGATTACTGAGTTTGGCTAGAGCAACTGTAGCTAAGGCAATGCCAATTAGCGCTAAAGGAAGCTCTAGTAATCGATCAGAGTAATACAACCAAGACACGCTGCCACTTACTAAAACAGTGGCAATCATGGTGTCAATTAGTAAATTAATTTGTGATACTGAAACTCCAAAAAGAGCGGGCAGCATGCGTTTTTTTAATGTTTTTATCGATTTGTGGTCACCACGAGCTAACTTGGGCAGTTTTTTAATTTTAACTAAAAAAGGGATTTGAAATAATAGCTGAGCGACACCACCAATAAGCACACCCCAAGCGAGAGCCATAATTGGAGTTTGAAGGTATTCGGATAGATAGATCGCACTTAAAATCATTGAAATATTAAGTAGTACTGGGGTGAATGCAGGTACAGCGAATTTGTCGTAAGTATTAAGAATAGCACCTGAAAATGCAGTTAAAGAAATTAAAAGTAAATAAGGAAAAGTGATTCTTAACATGTCTGAAGCTAAGTTAAATTTAGTTTGATCTTCCTCAAAGTAAAAACCCCAAGCAAACATAAAAATAATTAAAGGGGCAATAATGACAGTTATGAACGTGATAATTACTAACGTGGTTAAAAATTTAGTGCCAATGTGGTTAATAACATTTTGCACTTCCTGCTCTGAATTGTTGATTTTAGCATCGGCAAGGATAGGGACAAATGCTTGAGAAAAAGCACCTTCAGCAAACAACCTTCTGAGAAAATTAGGAATTCTAAAAGCGACTAAGAAGGCATCGGTTAAGCCATTAGCACCAAAATAACGTGCAATAAAATAATCACGAACTAAGCCTAATATGCGCGATAAAAAAGTCATAGCAGTAACAATACTGCTAGACTTTAAAAAAGATTTATCCATGAATTTAAAAAGAAACTGTTATTCGTCTGCAGGGCCTCGCATGATACCAACTTTAGAGCTGCGAATACACTTAACAAATTGCATTACTTCAGGGCTATCAGATTCAGAGGTTTCTAAGTCTTCTAGTGCATGGTCAAGCAGTCGACCTTGAGACTCACGATACACTACTTTAAAAGCACGTTTAATGGAAGCAATAGCATTAGCTGAGAAGCCACGACGTCGCATACCTTCAGCGTTAATGCTTCTGACGCGAGTTTGTGCGCCTGAAGCAATCATGTAAGCAGGAATGTCTTTATTGACTTGGCAGCCCATGCCAATGTAAGTATGCATGCCGATCATGCAGAATTGTTTTACTAATGTAAATCCACCTAGAATTGCCCAGTCATGAACTCTGACGTGTCCTGCTAATGAAGCGTTATTAGACATGATAATATGATTACCTATTGCACAATCATGAGCAATGTGTACGTACGCCATTAGCATGTTGTTAGAGCCTACTCGAGTAATTGATTTTTCTTTTTCTGTACCACGATTAATGGTGCAAAATTCACGAATAAGATTGTCGTCGCCAATTACTAAGTTGGATTCTTGACCCTCTTCATAGGTAATGTCTTGTGGGTCACCACCAATTGCAGCAAAAGAGTAAATGTGATTGTTTTTTCCAATTTTAGTTGGGCCTTGTATTACAGCATGAGATTCGATAATACTACCAGCGCCAATTTCTACATTAGCACCAATAACCGCATAAGCACATATTTCTGCACTTTTATGAATTTTAGCACTGGAATCAACGAGTGCATTAGGGTCTATCGCCATGTTATTCTCCTCAAGAATTTTTTAGCTAATTAAGCTGCTTTTTGTGTACACATTAACTCAGCTGTAGTGACAGTTTTCCCATCTACTGAAGCCTTGCATTTAAATTTCCAAATACCGCGTTTAACGGTCATTACTTCAACTTCTAAACGTATTTGATCACCTGGCTCTACCATGCGTTTAAAGCGTACTTTATCAATACCAACTAGCATGTAAATTTGACCCTCAATTGGCTTACCAACCTCGGATTTGAACGCTAAGATTCCCGTTGCTTGAGCCAGTGCCTCAACAATTAACACGCCTGGCATGATGGGTTGTTCTGGAAAATGTCCAGTAAATTGGGGCTCATTGAATGTTACATTTTTAATTGCTACTAATGATTTACCAATTTCTAGTTCTAATACTCTATCTACTAACAAAAAAGGGTAGCGATGAGGTAGAAAGTTTTTTACATCGTTAATGTTCATTTCCATGGTTAATTCCCTTTTAAATTTTTTAATTTAATATTTAGATATTCGACGATTTTATCAAGTTTTACTAGCCATAAACCAACATTCTGCCATTGTTTATGATTCATTAGTGGCATGATTCCAGTGTAGGTGCCTGGGATTTTAATGTTTTTATCTACCGTACTTTTGCCATTCACAATCACATCATCACAAATGTTAAGATGGCCAATAATACCTACCATGCCGCCAATCATACAACGTTTCCCGAGTATTACACTACCGGCGATAGCAGTACTGGCCGCAATGGCTGTGTCCTTACCAACAATAACATTGTGCGCTATGTGTACTAAATTATCAATACGCACACCATCGTGGATCTCAGTGTCTTCTAGGGTGCCTCTATCGATTGTGGTATTAGCACCAATGGTGACATTGTCGCCGATCACAACATTACCTAAATGCGCTATTGTGTGCCAGTGACCTTGGTCGTCTCGCGCATTGCCAAAACCTTCAGATCCAATCACTGCACCTGATGAAATAACTGCATTTTTGCCTATTGAACAGCCTTGTAATATCGTAACATTTGGATACAAATAAGCGTTATCTCCGATAGTAACATTGTCTTCAATAATGGCATTAGGGCTAATAACAGAATCATTGCCGATGGTTACATTTTCACCAATAACACAAGTAGTGTTTATTTTGGCGTTGTTAATTTTTGCACTTGAGTGAATACCCGCTTGATGAGTAATTTGTTTTTTAAAATAATGTGAAATTTTTGCGAAGGCCAAATACACATCGTTAACAACTAGGGCATTGGTAGGGCAATCAGCCAATAAAGATTCATTAAGAATGACAACGCCGGCTTGTGAACTGATTAAATCTTTTTTATATTTATCATTAACAATGTAACTTAGTTGATTAGAATTGGAGTGTTGTAGTGATGCAATGCCATTGATTTTAATGCTTGGGTCGCCAACAAGTTTGGCATCGATAAACTCAGTAATTTCTCCTAATGTGTGCATTATTCAAATTGCAGCCTAAGTTGTTCAGCAATTAATGATGTAATATTTAATTCTTTATTAACGTAGGCTACTTCTTGATAGAGGATTAAGTCAAACTTTTTTTCTACGGCTATCTTTTTAATAACTTGATTGATTAAGTCTTGAATTCTAGAAAGCTCTTGTTTGTTTCTCAGTGCTAATTGTTTTTTTAATGAAGACGCTTGTTGTTTAAGTTGTCGCTCTAAATCGGTAATTTTTTTAATTTCAGATTTGATTTCTGATTGAGAGAGTGAGTCCTGGTCTTGCTTGAATTTTTTTGCCAATGAATTTATTTTATTAGCAAGTGTAATCAAGTTTTCTTGTTGAGGTTGAAACTCTTTAATTACCGTTTGATTGGCTTGAATGAATTGCGGAGAACTACTGACTAAATGATCAACGTTGATGTAACCAATTTTTAATGCCTCGGCTTGAGATAATCCACTTAATAATAAAGTTAAAAATATAAATAATCGTTTCATTGTTGATTAAAAGCTTGTGCCTAGGGTAAATGCTACGGTTTTAGTTTTATCGCTGGATTTTTTGATAAAAGGTTGAGCGGCATAAACTCCGATTGGACCTATGGGTGTTAGCCATGAAAATGCCACACCAGCGGAAGCTCGGATTTCGTCAAGTGTAAAAGTTGATATTTTTTCATTAACACCACCGGCATCAATAAAAGCACTTATACGCATATTATCACTGTCCTTAATAAATTTCATGGGTGAGATTATTGCAGTGCCTGCTAGCAAAGATAGCTCACCACCTTTTGCTTTGCCATTAGAATAAGTTGCACCTAGTGAGTTAAAGTTAAAGCCTCTTACGGATGAGGAGCCGCCAGAGTGATAACG
>AJXC01001903.1_pt1 | contig 16958 bp, 20 predicted proteins | sample 404948 | NCBI WGS metagenome assembly AJXC01 (sample SAMN02954314, study PRJNA77837) | marine metagenome | biome: aquatic; feature: Guaymas Basin Hydrothermal Plumes; material: sea water; isolation source: Guaymas Basin Hydrothermal Plumes and Background water depths 1600, 1775... ... | reverse complement strand
AAAATAAAAAAATTTGGCATCGAGCCAAAGCTAAGCTCAGTTAATACCATGCTTAGTAATATCGCCTCACAAAACGGGCTAACTTTAACGCAATTACAAGCAAATAATCAATTTGATGAAATTGTTGACAATGTTTCTCAGCGTCTTTCGTTAAGAGGGTTGAAGCAATTTGTCCTACAAAAGGCTGATACTAACTTAACACAAGCAGAAATTGATACCGCTCTTGCTAAGAACCCTAGTAATTCGGATAATTTTAACAAGCAAATTAAAATCGCACAAATTGTGATTAGCTCTGTTGATCAAACGGATTCTTTATTACAATCTAAAGATAGCTTAATTCAACAACTTTTAATCGAACTCAGTGACAAAATTAATGCCGGCACGTCGTTCTCTAGTTTGGCTAAGTTACACTCCCAAGACCCCTCTTACTAAAATNGTGGTGAGTCAGGCTGGCTTGATGAAAACAGGCTGCCTGCAGCATTCAAGCAACACCTGTCTCAACTAAAGACAGATGAGCTATCTCCACCTTTCCAAACTCAACAAGGCTGGAGAGTTATTAAAATTATTGATAAACGTCGTGTGGATAATCACTTGATTGCAGTCAAGTCAAAACTCATCCAATCAAAGAAAAATAGCTTCTTTAAAAATTGGGTAAAAGAGCTAAGAAAAGGCGCTTATATAGAGATTTTTGATCACAAACTATAAGCGCACTACCCATGTCTAAATCAATTATTATCTTTGGGTTTCACGCTATCCAGGCGCAGTTAGATTCTAACCCTGAATGCTTACTCAAAGTATTAACACTAGATAATCGCAACGATAAACGCCTAAACACGTTAACCACTCAACTTGATCATCTAGGTATTAATACACAGCAAGCTAACAAACAACAACTCGACAAACTTACCAAAAATCAAACACACCAAGGTATTGCTGCTGAAATATTGCTACCCACCCTGCCCAATCTGGATGGTTTAATGCATTATGTTGAAAAGCTTAGCAATAGCAGCCTGATATTAATATTGGATTCTATTCAAGACCCAAGAAACTTAGGTGCTTGTTTGCGTAGTGCTAATGCTGCTGGTGTGGATTGTGTGGTCATTAATAAAGATGGTTCGGCACCAATTAATGCATTAGTGCACAAAACTTCAGCAGGTGCACTCAACCAACTTAAGATTTTTTCCGTGACTAATTTATCACGCACCATTAAAGCACTAAAAGAACATAATATTTGGGTGGTTGGTTTAGATGGTGCAACAGATCAATCGATTTATCAAATCGACCTTACCACGCCAACTGCAATTATCATGGGCGCTGAAGGCTCAGGCTTACGCTCGCTGACCAAAAAATCTTGCGACCAATTAGCCATGATCCCAATGCAAGGCAATGTAGAGAGTTTAAACGTTTCTGTCGCTACAGGTATTGCCTTGTTTGAAGCCAGCAGACAGCGTCACCTTTAAACTATTGATATTAATTAAACTTAAGCCCTAAAAGCTTGATTTTTTTGGTAAAATTGTCAAGTTTTTGCAATATTGATGAAACAAGGAATACCCGAACAGATAAAGCTTTTTAAATTCGCTTCTAGATCGTTAATTTTTTCACAAATTTATCAAGTGAAAGATTTTCCTAGAATTAGCGCTTTAGTCAGCAATCAAGATGCACCGGTCAGTGTTGAATTAAGTTTTGGCATTGAGAATAATAGAATTCCTTACATTACTGGTAAAATCGAGCTGGATGTGGCACTCACCTGCCAACGTTGTTTAAATGAAGTCAGTGTTCATTTACAGCCTAAATTTCAGCTTGCTTTTTTAAAAAACGAACAACAGGGTGAAGAGTTAGACTCTAGCTTTGAGACGATTCTAAATGCTGACGAAGAATTTTCGACTATAGAATTTATAACGGATGAAGTGTTAATATCCATCCCGATGATTCCCATGCATGAGCATGAGTGTGCATCGTTTAAGAGCACAACACCGATAAAAGAGCAAAAGCGTGAAAACCCTTTTGCAATATTAAAACAATTGAAAAACTCAACTAAGGAGTAAAAAAATGGCTGTACAAAAAAGTAGAAAAACCCCTTCAAAAAAGAGGTATGCGTCGTTCACACAACGCACTAACTAGCCCAGCATTATCTGAAGATCAAGAAACAGGTGAAATTCACTTACGTCACCATGTGACTGCTGATGGTTACTACCGTGGCAAAAAAGTCATTAATAAAGTTCAAGACATTCAAGAAGTAGAAGCTTAAGTCCTAATGACGATCAGGGTATCAATTGATGCCTCAGGGGGAGATCATGGGATACCAGTTACTATTGCAGCTGGTCTTAAAGCCTTGGGTGCGTTTCAAGACTTACACCTAATTTTTGTAGGTGACGAGTCTGCTATTCAAGCAGAGCTCGCTAAACACTCATCCGCGAAAAAACGATCTAATCGATTCAATATTACTCACGCCAGTGAAGTGATTGCAATGAACGAATCCCCTTCAATCGCACTGCGTAAAAAGAAAGATTCATCAATGCGTGTTGCTATCAATCTAGTCAAAGACGAAACTGTTGATGCTTGTGTTAGCGCTGGAAACACCGGTGCACTAATGGCCATTTCACGCTTTGTATTAAAAACCATTAAAGGCATTGATCGCCCTGCTATTATGGGTCGTATGCCAACCATGACGGGCCATACCCACATGCTAGACCTGGGTGCAAATGTAGACTCTAAACCAGAATCTTTGGTTGAGTTTGCAGTAATGGGCTCTATTGCAGTTGAGTATACTGAAAACATCAGTGCACCTAGCGTGGGTCTTCTCAATATTGGCGAAGAAGAAATGAAGGGTAATGACAAGATTAAAAAACNAGCAGAACTACTTAAAGCCTCTAATTTAAATTATGTTGGCTTTATTGAAGGTGATGATATCTACAAAGGCACTGTTGATCTAGTAGTTTGCGACGGCTTCGAAGGTAATATTGCACTTAAAGCGTCAGAAGGTGTGGCAGCAATGATGGGGCATTATCTAAAGCAGGCATTCACCAAAAATATTTTTACTAAAATTGTTGCCCTGATTGCAACACCAGTTTTAAAAGACTTCAAATCTAGTTTAGACCCTGGAAAGTACAACGGTGCTAGCTTATTAGGTCTTCGTGGCATCGTGGTTAAAAGCCATGGCGGTGCCAACACTGATTCATTTTTCCAAGCAATTAAAGAAGCCTACCTTGAAGCGCACGCTAAAATTATTGAAAAGATCACCACTCAGGTATCATTAGAGTTAGAAAACCAACAAGGCAAAGGCGACAATGAGTAAATTTGCAAGAATCATCGGTACGGGTTCTTATTTACCACCTAAGGTGGTTACCAATGATGATTTATCTAAAACCATTGATACTTCTGATGAGTGGATCACCAGTAGAACAGGCATTAAAGAAAGACGCATTGTTACTGATGAATCTACTTGTGATTTAGCAACTATTGCCGCCAATAATGCGCTTGAAATGGCTGGCATTGACGCCAGTGAATTAGATCTAATCATCCTGGCAACCACCACACCGGATAAAATTTTCCCAGCAACGGCAACCATGTTGCAAAACAAAATTGGTGCATCTTGCCCTGCCTTTGACCTTCAATCAGTTTGTTCGGGCTTTGTCTTTGCGTTAACCACTGCTGAACAATACATTAAAACCGGTGCAGCCAATAAAGTATTGGTCGTTGGTAGTGAAACTCTATCTCGCATTGTTGACTGGAACGATCGATCAACCGCCATTCTTTTTGGTGATGGTGCTGGCGCTGTTGTACTGAGTGGTAGTGAAGAAACCGGCATCCTGCATTCAAAACTCTTTAGTGATGGCAACTACTTATCTTCATTGCAAGTGAGTAACAACTACATTAACGAAACTGGTTTTATTGAAATGGCGGGCAACGAAGTCTTTAAAATTGCCGTTAGTCGTTTATCATCTTTGGCAGAAGAAACGCTTAAAGAGTGTGATATGACCTCAGAAGATCTAGATTGGATGGTACCTCACCAGGCTAACATCCGTATTATTTCTGCTGTAGCTAAACGCATTAAAACGCCAATGGATAAAGTCGTTGTCACTCTAGAAAAACACGGCAATACATCAGCCGCCTCTATTCCATTAGCACTAGACACGGCGGTTCGAGATGGTCGTATTAAAAAAGGTCAAAACCTATTGTTTGAAGGTATTGGTGGTGGTTTTAGCTGGGGCAGTGTTTTAGTTAAATTCTAAAACTTTCTTGATTGTAACTGCTCAGTCAAGCTACGTAATTCACTCGCATCTACACTTAACTGTTCTAGCTTTTCAAAGGCTTGTTGGTATAGCTGCTGATAAGTTTTTGTTGCTTCATCCAAGCCTAATAACGCAGGATAAGTTGGTTTATTTTTATCGGTGTCTGAATGCTGTTTTTTACCCAACACACCTTCCGGGGTAAGCACATCTAAAACATCATCTTGAACTTGATAGGCCAGACCTATATCTTGTGAAAAACCATCTAATATTTTTTGATCTTCAGCACCACACTGGCTCGATACCAAAGCACCTAATTTAACCGAACAACTAAGTAGTGCACCAGTTTTTTTTAGATGCATGTCTTGTAAGGTTTCAACGTTAATGGTTTTTGAAACTACCGACAAATCAATCGACTGCCCTTCAGCCATTTTAAACGCTGCATGCGTTAGTGCTTGAAGTAGCGTTATTCGCACTTGAGCTGACAAACTATCATCGTTGGTCAATACTTCAAAAGCTAAGGCTTGTAAACCATCGCCAGCTAGTATGGCTTGAGCCTCGCCAAACTGCTTATGACAAGCGGGTTGATTATGACGAATATCATCGTCATCCATCGCTGGCAAATCATCATGAATCAAAGAATAAGCATGAATCAATTCCACAGCGCAAGCACTCGAATCGACTAAATCAAGATCTGCACCAAAAGTATTGGCCACAGTATAGGTTAAGATGGGTCGAAAACGCTTGCCGCCAGATAGCACACTATAACGCATGGCTTCGGTCAAGCTACCTTGGCTCGATAAATACCCGTCTAGGTGTTGATTAACACGTTGAGTGTAGTCTTTAAAACTCATGAAATCGTCTTTAAAGTTAATCTAGCGGTTTTTGAGTTTGATAATCATCATCAGCACTTAACAATGAGATTTTTTGCTCTGCTGCGCTCAGTGCTGATTGGCATTGACGTGTTAGTTGTACGCCTTGTTCGAAATACTTCAACGAGTCTTCCAGGCTTAAATCACCAGATTCCATGGTTTTTACAATGCCTTCCAACTCCAGCAAGCCTTTATTAAAATCAAATTTTTTGTCATATTATCTTTCTCCGCCACCACCGGCTTTATTAAGTATTTTATCCATTAACCATGCTGGCAACAACCTCATTAATANNGCAAANAATTTGGTTGGAAAAGTCACATGNTAATGAATCTTTGCTTGTTTGGCGCGTAATGCGTGTTGTGCGCATTTTAATACTGCCGTTGCTGGCAAAGTAAAATCAGCCAATTCATCAGATTGCAAACGCTTAATCATTTTTTCATAATTTGACCGGTAATCACTATTGTCCATATCCACATGTTTCATAAATGCTTTATAGGCATTGATTCTAAATTTAGATTCAATGGGTCCTGGCTGAATTAAGGACAACTGCACATTGGTATTTGCTAATTCTAAGCGTAATGTGTTAACCAAACCCTCTATGGCAAATTTAGAGGCATTATAAGGCCCTCTAAAAGGCATTGCTACAAAACCCAATACAGAACTTAAATAAATAATTCGACCTTCATTCTTTGACTTCATTTTTGGCAAAACCAAATTGGTGAGCTCATGCCAACCAAATACATTGGTTTGAAATTGCTCTTCTAACGCTTGACGAGAAATATCTTCCAACGCCCCTACTTGCCCATAAGCGCCGTTATGAATCAAACCGTACAAATCATCCGTTTGTTCAAAAACAGCTTTAATTGCTGCATTAATAGACCGAGATGAGGACAGATCTAGCACAAAAGCATCAAAGCCTTGTTGTTTGAGTTGCTCTACGTCTTTAATATCTCTGGCGGTGGCAAACACTCGATAACCCTCACGCTTTAAGCCTTGCGCTAAACACAGGCCGATCCCACTAGAACAGCCCGTAATTAGGACTGATTTCATTGTTGTGCTTTAGTCCAGAATTTAGCCGCATCCTTTAACTCAGGGTTGATACTTTGTGAACGTAGTAATAAGAAGTCATAAGCCATTCTAAATCGTGGATTTTGCAATAAGTCATCTACCTTTTTAGGGTGCATTTTTTCTAGTTTTGATTGCATTATCCAAATATCTTTAATTCTAGCAGTGAGCCACTTTGGTAATGAAACTTGCTGAATTTGATTGATAATTACTTCTTCAGAGGCTTGAGTCATTGCCAAATAAAATGAACGCTGTTTTTTCTTAATCATAACAAAGCGCTCATTTTGCGCTTGCCATAAAAAAACAGCAAACAAAAAAGCAGGAGTAACGGGCTTATTTTGTTTAATGCGTGCAGCCGTATTTAATAAGGCTTTTTTAATAAAATCATTTTTATGTGTTTGCTTAAACAAATGCTTTAATAAACCGTATTTTTCCAATTGCTCATAAACTTCAAATGAATATTCATTATGAAACAACTTAATACATTCTTCATATAAACGCGCTGGGGAGATATTACTGAGTAATGGGGCCTGATCTAAAATACATTTTTTGACCTCGTCACTAAGCTCGGCACCTAATTTTTCTCCAAAACGAACTGCCCTAATCATGCGCACAGGATCTTCGGAAAAACGTAGTTTAGCCTCGCCAATGATATGGATCTCTCTTGCTTCAAGGTCTTTTAAACCACCAACATAATCAATCACTTCATGCTTGTGGATATCGTAATATAGCGCATTAATATTAAAATCTCGACGCACTACATCGTCTTCAAGATTACCGTAGCAATTATCACGCACAATTACACCGCTCTTTGCTGTTTGCACCTGTCCTGATCGAAAAGTTGCCACCTCAATAAATTTACGCGCAGAAAACATTACATGCACTAAGCGAAAACGTCGTCCAATTAAACGTGAGCGTTTAAATAGTTTGTGCACTTGTTCAGGCTTGGCATTAGTGGCTATATCAAAATCTTTAGGCTCTAAACCGAGCAATAAGTCTCGAACACAGCCACCCACTAAATACACCTCAAAACCAGCCTTATGAATGGTATTGACCACCTTTAGTGCGTCTTTGTCTAAGAGTTTTTTGTCAAATTTAATACTTTGACGAATAGGTTTCATAAAATATTTAAAAAATTATAGATGTTGAAGATTGACCACAGGTTGCTGGGTCCAGCCACTACGTTGATACTCGGCAATCACTTCAGTGTAAACACCGCCACGCACATTAAAAATCGATTTTAAACGCATAAAACGAGGATTGGTTGCCGCCACTAAATCATCTAAAATTTGGTTAGTGACTGCCTCATGAAAAGTGCCCTCGTCACGAAATGACCAAATATACATTTTTAAAGATTTAAGTTCGACACAGGCTTTGTCAGCAATATATTCCAAATGTAGCGTGGCAAAATCAGGCTGCCCTGTTTTTGGACACAAACAAGTGAACTCTGGCATATCAATTCTAATAACATAATCACGATCGGCATTAGGATTATCAAAAACTTCTAACTCTTTACTGGGCTTACTTGGCATTGGATACATCCTTATATGAAAATTTATCGACTATTTTATCAAGATAATGGGTAAATTTTCCATGTCTATAAAAATAGAAAATTAAAATAAATAATAGCATGAGTGCGTGCACCCACCACAACCCTACAATCGGGATTGAATCACCACGCTCTAGGGTAGATTTAGCAATTAATAAAGCATTGTTATACAAGATAAAGATAACCACACCAATCAACACCCCTAAATTTTTACCACCTCTAGGTGAGGCCTTACCAAGCAAAATACCTAAAATGGATAAAATTAATACACTCAATGGTTGCGATAAACGCCATTGCAACTCAGCGGTGGCTTTAAGGTCATTAGAGCCTAATAAATCTAGCGTTCCTTGCCCCTCAACCTTGCTGTAATTACTGGCAGATCTTTGTACTTCACCATCAATAATTTGCAAATCATACAAATCAAAATTGAGAATTTTTTTATTTGTTTCGCCAGGGAATCCGTGATAACGCGTTCCTTCTTTTAAGCGTAAATACACACTACTAGTCGTTGCATCGGTGTATTTTTGCGCTTGTTTGGCCAGTGTAATTATTGGTTCACCACCAGCTAAAGCATAAATAAAAATCTCTTCCATTGCTTGATCACTACCTTGATCACTGTCTTTAACTTTAGAGGCGTAAAAAACAATCTCACCGTCTTTAAACTCTTGAAACTCACCTTGTTTAATGAATGAAAATTCTGAAGCATTCTCAGTGCGATCCATAATCATGCTTCTTTGTTGTTTAGACCAAGGCACTGCAACGGTAGTTAAAAATAAAACAAATACAAAGATAGTGATTACAATCGGCTGAATAAATACCATAAAGTGCTTATCACCTAAACCGAGAGAGTTCATTACAATTGCTTCAGAGCTCTTATACAGTTTGCTGACTGATAAGATAATTGCTAAAAATAGAGACAATGACAGAATCAAAGGGATATCTCTAATCATTTTAAAGCCAATCAAAGGAAATAAATCCACCACAGGAATACCTTGTTTAAGGCTCTCCTTAATAACCAAGACCAGTTGATTGCCAAATACAACCAAACCAATCACGATAAACACTGCTGCTAATAACACCAATACGTTGCGCATTAAATATTTGGCAATAATTGTGTTAATCAAGCGCAAAGCTTGTTTAAAAACTAGGGTTGACTTCATGACTTATAAGTATAAGCGAAGGCGTGCATGAAGGGTTTTTATTTCTTTTGTGACATTGATGAGAAGAACTCATCATTGGTTTTGGTCAATTTCAAACGATCAATCAAAAATTCTGCCGCCTCTACTGTGTCCATCGGATGCAAAATCTTACGCAAAATCCACATCTTCTGTAATTCTTTCTCATCGGTAATCAACTCTTCGCGACGCGTGCCAGAAGCATTAATATTAATGGCTGGGAAAATACGTTTTTCACTTAAGCGACGCTCAAGGTGTAATTCCATATTACCGGTACCTTTAAATTCTTGATAGATAACTTCATCCATCTTCGAGCCAGTATCAACTAGTGCAGTCGCAATAATAGTAATGCTGCCGCCATTTTCAATATTTCTAGCTGCACCAAAAAATCTTTTTGGACGCTGTAATGCATTTGCATCAATACCACCGGTTAACACTTTGCCCGAAGAAGGTGCAACGGTGTTGTACGCTCTTGCAAGACGAGTAATAGAGTCAAGTAAGATAACAACGTCCTTACCCTGCTCTGCGCGTCTTTTAGCTTTTTGAATCACCATTTCTGCCACTTGAACATGGCGCTTTGCTGATTCATCAAAAGTTGAGGCAATCACTTCACCACGTACAGTGCGGGCCATTTCCGTTACTTCCTCAGGACGCTCATCAATCAACAATACAATGAGTTCACACTCTGGATGGTTGCGAGAGATTGAGGTAGCAATATTTTGCATAATCATGGTTTTACCGGCCTTAGGCGGTGCAACCAATAAACCTCTTTGTCCTTTACCAAAAGGAGAAACTAAATCAATAACTCTCGCTGTAATATCTTCAGTACCACCATTACCAATCTCAAGCTTGATTCGTTCATCTGGATGAATAGGCGTTAATGAAGAAAATGGCACTCGATTTCTAACACTCTCTGGGTTTTCACCATTAACTTCAGATACTTGAACCAATGCAAAATATTTTTCCCCTTTCTTGGGTGCGCGAATTTTTCCCGCAACCAGATCACCCGTAGACAAATTAAAGCGTTTAATTTGATTGGGGGAAATATAAATATCATCAGCTCCTGATGTGTAAGAATCATCACTCGATCTTAAAAATCCATAGCCATCTTGCAATATATCAAGCGTACCATCACCGATTACTTCTTCATTATTGGCTGCTTTAGCTTTGAGAATAATAAATATAAGGGTTTGTTTTTTAGCGCGAGAAATATTTTCAGCACCTAAAGATTGTGCCAATTCTAATAATTCCTCTGGGGATGATTTTTTTAGTTCTGATAGTTTCATGGATTGTCCGATGGATGAAAGGAAATGTTAACCAGAATGGCTAACATCGATGCGCTTAGCGCGATATAAGTTTTTTTTAAATTAAAATTTTATTATAAAAAAAACGATTCACTTTTTAGATGAAGCGCCTATGTTTTAAATGCTTGCGTCAATAAAAGCACTTAATTCTGCCTTACTTAAAGCGCCCATTTTGGTGGCTTCAACTGTGCCGTCTTTAATAATCAACATTGTTGGAATACCACGAACACCATATTTTGGCGGCGTTTGGTCGTTTTCATCAACGTTAATTTTAGCAATGGTAATTTTGCCATCATATTCATCAGCAATTTCGTCCAATACTGGCGCTAACGCTTTACAAGGACCACACCAAGGCGCCCAAAAATCTACTAAAACTGCTTGTGATGAATTAATAACATCGGCTTCAAATGAGCTATCCGTTACTATTTTAATTTTGTCATTCATATGTTTGTGTAATATTTGTCTGAAAGGAATAAGTCACAGCAGAAGAGCTGTTATTAGGCAAATTATATCGATTATTTAGCCTTTGTGCCATTATTTTACAATTTTTCTTCCAATGTTTGTTTAAGAAGTCTTTCTTCTGCCGCGCTTAAGGGTTGTTTTTTAGTATTACTAATAAAGAAAATATCTTCCACACGCTCACCCATAGTTGTAATTCTTGCATTCACCAAGTGAATATTAAGCTGATGAAAAATATAAGCAATATTAGACAACAAGCCTTGCTTATCAATCACATTAATTTCAACTTTGGTTAAGTTCCATTTTTCATTATGAGAAAAAACAATGCTCATTTTGTGGTCAAAATTGACGATGTATTGATTTATCACCTGCCTCCTTCACGCTTAAAGTCATTTGATCAAGCTCAGCTTCTATTTCTTGATTAAGGTTAATTTGTTCCAAGATATCGTCTTGTAAAACACTAATGGTGTTGTAAGCCTTATAATCCTTTGTGGTCAATATTTTCGCATCAACAATATCTAAACCTAACTTTTCAATAATGCTCACTAATTTACAAAATAAGCCTTTTGAATCATCGCCATAAACAAAAATATCAACAACATTGTGCTCAGACAAGCGCGACACAACTCTAATTTTTTTATCTGTCGGCTTCATCACTAGCCACAAATGCCACAAAATATCTTCTACTTCATAGCGCAGGAAATAATCCTTAGGCAAGGTTAAAAATATTTGTTCAATTTGTTGAATATCGTAACCTTGTTGATTAATACCACTTAAAACTGATTGTTTAATTTGCTCAATTTGCTTAGCCATACTCGGTGGTTTGGTTACCCCACTCAACAAGTGCTCCTTGGTTTTATAAAACAATTTTTTCAATAATGAATCTTTCCAGTTGTTCCACAAATCAGCTTTAGTAGCACGAATATCTGCCACTGTTAATAAATACAACAACTCTAAAAATTGCACTGAACCAACTGCTTTGGCAAATCGATCAATCACTTCAAAATCTTCTAAATCTTGCTTTTGCGCTGTTTTCGACATGAGCAAATGTTGCTCGACCAAACCCGATACTAACGCTATATCGTTAGCCCTTAATTGATGATGTTTACAAAAAACTTTAGCATCTTGAGCACCCAAACTTGCATGATCACCGCCACGACCTTTGGCAATGTCGTGAAAAAGCCCTGCCAATAATAATAATTCTGGCTTGTTAATGGTTTTGGCAATCTCACTACATAACTCAAACTCTTTAGCAAATTCAGGTACGAAAAAACGCCTCAAATTTCGAATCACAAATAACGTATGCTGATCTACCGTATAAGTGTGAAATAAATCATATTGCATCAAGCCTGTAATCTGCCCAAATGCAGGTATATAGTGCTCTAAAATACCGTAACGATTCATCAACTTTAACGCCTTATTGACCCCACGTTTTTGTTGTAACAACTCAATAAACAAGCGATTATTTTGACGTTTCTTGTAATAATTCTTATCAATTAAATCTAAATTAAGCTGCATTTGTCTGAGCGTGCTCGCATTAATACCACGCACATAACTGTGTTTAGCAATCAATAAGAAAATCTCAATAAAAGCGGTTGGGTGTTTTTTAAAAACTTCATCACTGGTAGCTTGAATATAGCCATAACTAATCACAAAATTCTCATTAAGATTTTGCGTGTGGAGTATTCGGTCTTCCAACAACTGCAGCAAGATATCGTTCAAGCGCGACACTTTGGTTACGGTGCGATAATAATCTTTCATGAATTGCTCAACCGCCATAGAGTCGGTATCAATATAGCCCAACATGCTGGCCAATTCTTTTTGATACTGAAAGGCAATTCTGTCTTCTCGACGTTTGGCAATTACGTGCAGGGCAAAGCGCACTTTCCACAAAAATAATTGACCTTGTTTTAGCAGGTCATATTCCTGCTCGCTCAGGTAAGCCCTGTCGACTAAATCAGATAAAAGATTGACATCAAAATACCATTTTGCCACCCAAGCAATGGTTTGAATATCTCTCAAACCACCCGGACTTTCTTTTAAATTGGGCTCAAGGTTGTAGGCTGTATTTGAATAATTAAGATGCCGATTATGCTGTTCTTTTTGTTTCTCTACTAAAAACGATTGGGATGACCAATTACTCGCTTTAATCATCGATTTCATCTTTAAAAATAAAGCATTTTTTCCAATCAATAATCGAGATTCTAATAAATTAGTAACAACACTTAGATCATTAATTTCTATCTCACAGTCATTAATATCACGTGTTGCATGGCCTACTTCTAAACCCACATCCCATAAGAAGGTTAAAAAACTAGAAACACTTTTTTGGTGCTGATCATGTGTGCCATTTGGGATTAAAATCAATAGATCAATGTCAGAATATAGATGTAATTCGCCTCGGCCAAAACCACCGACAGCTACCAAACATAACTTACTATCAATCTCAAATGTTTGCCAAATATCTTTTAATAGTGCATCAACACCATTACTACGAGCCAGCACTACCGACTCTACCGAGTCAGGATCTTTTAAAAAATCGGCTTCAAGTGATTGTTGTAATGTTTGATATTGAGTTTTAAATTGCTCTAAATTCATAACTCAAATGATAACTGATTAATTCGAATGTTGCGTAATATAATCAAGCGCCAACTTAAGGCGAGCCAAGGTTCTGTCTTTACCAACAAGCTCAGCCACCACATCAATACTGCCTGCATTACCTGTGCCACTGAGCGCTAACCTAAAAGGCTGGCCAACCTTACCAAAACCTACACCCTGCTCATCACATACCGTTTTTACAATATCGTGAATCGCTGTACTCGACCAATCTTCTAGCTGTGAATAATGATCAATCAAAGCACTAATGACTGGCTCAGCAGCAGGTTTAAATTGCTTACTAGCTGCTTTTTCATCAAACCGATCAAAATCTTGATAAAACATTTTCATGCTTTCAGCCATTTCAACCAAAGTTTTACTGCGCTCTCGTAGAGCGTCAACCACTTTGGTTACATCAGGGCCATCACTAACGTCAATTTTCTGGTCATCAAGATGCCAATCAAGCTGCTCAATCAAATGTGTCATATCCGCGGTTTTTATGTATTCTTGGTTAAGCCATAATAATTTATCTTGGTTGAAACTGCCTGGTGCTTTATTAACATCTTTTAGATCAAATAATCGAATCATTTCATCAATAGAAAATACTTCTTGATCGCCATGTGACCAACCCAAACGCACCAAATAATTTAACAATGCTTCTGGCAAAAATCCAGCATCACGATAGGCCATTACGCTCACCGCACCATGGCGCTTAGAAAGTCTTGCACCGTCGCCACCCAAAATCATCGGCAAGTGTGCAAAGGCTGGCAGATCCCAACCAAGTGCTTCATATAAATTGATTTGTCTAGGGGTGTTATTAATATGATCATCCCCACGAATCACACAGTCAATCTCCATGTCGTGATCATCCACTACCACAGTCAAATTGTAAGTGGGTGTGCCATCACTACGTGCAATAATCAAATCATCGAGCTCTTTGTTGTGTACGCTAATCTCGCCCTTGACCAAATCTGAAAATACTACATTATCCTCGACTGGATTACGAAAACGTACCACGCCAGCAGTTAGATTCTTGTGTTGGCAATGGCCATCATATTTGGCTTTTTCACCCTTGGCCATTAATTCATCACGCAGGGTTTGTAGGCGCTCCTGCGAACATTCGCAATAATAAGCCTTGTCTTCTTCTAAAAGCTGTTGAATCACAACCTTGTATCGATCAAATCGATCGGTTTGATAATAAGGGCCTTCGTCATGATCCAACCCTAACCAGCGCATGCCATCCAAAATCGCGCCAACTGAGGCTTGGGTAGAGCGCTCTCGATCTGTATCTTCAATACGCAAGATAAACTGACCTTGTTCTTTTCTAGCCCATAGCCAAGCGAACAACGCTGTTCTAGCACCGCCAATATGCAAGTAACCTGTTGGGGAAGGCGCGAATCTTGACTTCATCAATTTAAGAAACCTTTTCGGCTTTAGCGTACCAAGCTTGCGCTTTTTCAGTATCTTTTGACACTTCTTTTCCGTCTTCATACAACATACCCAATGCATACATTGCACCTGGCAAATCAAAATCGGCTGCTTTTTCAAACCACTCAATAGACTTATTAATGTCTTTTTCTACACCCTCGCCAGTCATATAAGCTACACCAATCATATGATGTGCAAATGCATGACCTTGTTCAGCTGCTTGAATAAAATTCTCAAGGCCTAAAGGTTGATTTTCAACCATACCTAAACCATTCATTTGCATCATGCCTAAACGCCATAATGATTCCGCATCACCTTGAGCGGCTAGTGGTGCTAATAACTGGTAAGCCATAGAAAAATTTTTTGAATCAAAAGCGGCTATACCACTGTGTAAGTCTGCTGAGAAAGCATCGGTTTCGTTAAAATTTGGCATTGTTGTTTATATTTAAAAATAGAACAATTTTACACGGTTATAATGTATTTTTAAACCTTCAAACAACCTCAATAGTAGTATGGAATTCAATCAACAAGAATCTGAACAAAACTCTATTATTTCTGTTGAAGATTCCCAAATTAAATTAGCACATACCACATTAAACACACCCTGCTTTATCTCACCCAAATATTTCACAGAAACTGAAATAACTAATTTAGATAGCTTAAATAAGGCTTTGCTTTTTCCGCTAAGTTCTCAAGATGATATTGATATACTCATCATTGGCACAGGAAGTGCAACTCAATTCTTACACCCTAAACAACAAATAGCCATTCAACAAATGGGCATTGGCGTCGAAAGTATGAATAGCGAGTCTGCTTGCCGAAGTTTTAACTTGTTATTGTCTGACATTCGACGCGTTGGATTACTGCTCTTATGACACGAACACTGTTTAGCAAAATTCGTCATTTTTGGCATTACTTTAAAATGGATACGCCACTATTCTTACTATTGATTATCATTAGTTCGTTTGGCTTAATTGTACTTTATAGCGCTTCTGCTAACTCAACAACCTTACTTTATAAACAAATTACACATTTCACGCTTGCCTTTGGCGTGATGCTAGTAATTGCACAAATACCACCTTACCTTTTCCGTCGTTATTCGCCCTATCTTATGTTATTTGGTATTTTTTTATTAACGCTTGTATTGCTATTTGGCTCTAGTAGTGGTGGCGCCCAGCGCTGGCTCGATTTAGGCTTTGTACGTTTTCAACCTTCTGAATTAATGAAAGTCATTGTGCCGATTGCTATCGCCTCCATCCTTAGCGAAAAAACCTTGCCACCTCAGCCACTACCCATATTGATTTCTGTTGTCTCTATTATTGCCATCGTTTTACTGATTGCCAAACAACCCGACTTAGGCACTTCATTGCTCATTGGCGCTAGTGGTGTTTATGTATTATTTTTCTCAGGTGTTCGTGTTCAATTAATCAAATACAATAATTGGCTAAATCTTGGCTTGATAAGCACCTTAATTGGTAGCAGTGGTTACATCGCCTGGAACTATCTATTAATGGCGTATCAAAAAAACGCATTCTTACGCTAATCGATCCAGGCTCTGATCCACTGGGTTCAGGCTATCAAATATTTCAATCAAAAATCGCTATTGGTTCTGGTGGCTTGCTAGGTAAAGGTATCGAGCAAGGCTCACAATCTCGACTTAACTTTTTGCCCGAAGACACCACTGATTTTATCTTTGCCGTGATTGCTGAAGAGTTAGGATTTTTTAGGGGTGTTGTTGCTTTTGTCTATTTACGGTCTTATTATTTATCGCTGCTTTATTATCTCTTTTGAATCAGAAGATACTTTTTCTAAATTACTCGGCGCCAGCCTAACCTTGATTTTCTTTACTTATATTTTTGTTAATATCGGTATGGTATCAGGCCTATTACCTGTAGTTGGCGTACCTCTCCCTTTAATCAGTTATGGTGGCTCATCGCTGATTACACTCATGTCTAGTTTTGGTATCATTATGTCCATTCATAAACATAAAACACCAAGGTATCTATCTAAACTCTAATTATGCTTCGTACTCTATTACTTACTTGTTTTCTGTTTTCAGGCGTAATGAATGCCAAAACCCTACCTGCCACTCAGTTTCAATCGGTACAAAAATTCATCGATAAAATCGTAAAAGAACATAATTTTAATAAAGATGAATTGTCACTCATCTTTTCTCAAATCAAACTAAAGGTTGCAGAAAAACCAAAAAAAGGTAAGAAATCCAAACCAAAAAGCTCCGAGACCAACCATGACATGGAATAAATACAAATCCCTATTCCTT
>AJXC01001777.1_pt1 | contig 17028 bp, 19 predicted proteins | sample 404948 | NCBI WGS metagenome assembly AJXC01 (sample SAMN02954314, study PRJNA77837) | marine metagenome | biome: aquatic; feature: Guaymas Basin Hydrothermal Plumes; material: sea water; isolation source: Guaymas Basin Hydrothermal Plumes and Background water depths 1600, 1775... ... | reverse complement strand
GGTTCCGGTAATATTTTTTTTAAAAAATAATTTTTTAGGCCAATTTCACCCCAAAAACACCAACATCAAGGTTTGGGTCGTCAACTGTTCAATCACTTTAAACATGCAATCAATAACACAGCAACTAAATCCATCTTTCTGGAAAGTGAAAAGATCTAATGATGTAGCCATTGCTTTTTATCAATCATTGGGTTTTGAGAGTATTGATACACGTAAAAAATACTACTCGAACGGCGAAGGTGCTAAAATACTACGTTTTATTTTATAGATTTTGTTAATGAGCTACCAGCATATTAAAGTGCCAGAAAATGGCGAAAAAATTACTTTTGTAAACAGCGCAATTCAAGTGCCAGAGCATCCAATTGTTACTTACATTGAAGGCGATGGTATTGGTAGTGACGTTTCACCAGTCATGAAAAAAGTGATTGATGCAATTGTGACCAAAGCTTATAAAGGCACCAGAGTAATTGAGTGGATGGATATTTATGCAGGTGAGAAAGCCAACGATATTTATGGCGAATACTTGCCACAAGAAACCCTAGACGCAATTAAAGAATTTGCCGTTTCTATTAAAGGCCCACTTACTACCCCAGTAGGCGGTGGTATGCGCTCGTTGAATGTAGCAATTCGCCAAAATTTAGATTTGTTTATTTGTCAGCGCCCTGTGCAGTATTTTATCGGCACGCCGACACCAGTTAAAGCACCAGAGAAAGTTGACATGATTATTTTTAGAGAAAATTCTGAAGACATTTACGCGGGTATTGAATACCAAGCAGGTACGGACGAAGTTAAAAAAGTCATTGATTTTTTACAAAATGAAATGGGTGTCACCAAGATTCGCTTCCCTAATACATCAGGCATTGGTATTAAACCAGTTTCAAAAGAGGGCACAGATCGCCTAGTACGCGCTGCTATTCAGTACGCAATCGACAATGATAAAGACTCAGTTACTTTGGTTCATAAAGGCAATATTATGAAATTTACCGAGGGTGGTTTTAGAGATTGGGGTTATCAACTCGCACAAGAAGAGTTTGGCGCCAAGATTATTGGTGATGGCCCATGGTGTGAATTTAAAAACCCAAATACTGGCACCACCATCACTGTTAAAGATGTGATTGCCGATGCGTTTTTGCAACAGATCTTACTACGCCCTGAAGAGTATTCAGTAATTGCCACACTTAATTTAAATGGTGATTATGTCTCAGATGCATTAGCAGCACAAGTGGGTGGTATTGGTATTGCCCCAGGTGCAAACCTATCAGATACAACAGCCGTGTTTGAAGCCACGCACGGTACCGCTCCTAAATACACAGGGCTAAACAAAGTAAATCCTGGATCAATTATCCTTTCAGCAGAAATGATGCTCAGACACATGGGTTGGGTTGAGGCGGCTGACATGGTGCTTAAAGCAATGTCGAATGTTATTCAAAATAAAACCGTGACTTATGACCTAGAAAGACTCATGGAAGGTGCAACTTTATTATCAACTTCTGAGTTTGGTGATGCCATGATTGAATCTATATCATAGAATTATCATGTACTAATAGTGTTGCATAAGAGTTTTTGTTGTGTATTATCGCTGACAAGTGGATGTTAATCTTACTTACAACTATATATAAATTAACTCTAAAAAGAGGAGATACAAATGAAAAATGTAACAAAAATAATCGCAATTGCTTCAGTAGTAGTTGCAACATCAGCGTCAGCATTTATGCATGACAATAATAACAATTGGGGCGGTGGCAACAACATGGGTCCTTTCTCAGGTGGTCAAAACTGGGGTCCAATGAGTGGCGGTAACAACTGGGGTCCATTTAACGGTGGTTCTAATGCGGGTCCTTTCTCAGGTGGCCAAAACATGGGTCCATTCATGGGTGGTTCTAACGCGGGTCCTTTCAATGGCGCTCAAAACTGGGGTCCAATGAAAGGCGGTAATAACTGGATGAATAACACTGATTTCGGTTTAAATTTTGATACTAAGAATTCTACTGACAATAAATATTCTGGTTCTGCTGACGGTTCTGCTTCTGGTAGAGGCGATGCTAATGCTTCTGGTAAGGCTGATGCTTTTGCTAAAGGCCAAGCTGATGGTTACGCTAAAGGTCAAGCGGATGCTTACGCTAAAGGTTATGCAGATGGCAGATCTACAGGCACTGTAAGCGGTAGCGGTAGTAATGCTGCACAATAATAGTTAGTAATAATTATTAAAAAAACCAGCCCTCGGGCTGGTTTTTTATTGTCTGTCATTCAGACATCAGACAAAAAAAACATCGATTGAATTAAATACTGTGCATTGACAAAATATCCAAAATTTTGTTTGAAGCAGTTAGATAACGAGTTTTTAGGTGTGTTTTTGTTTAAATACATAGCCTTTTGACACACAATGGCTTGGTTTTTTGTAAAATCAAGCCATTTTTGCTGTATTTTTGAGCAGTTTTTCGCTGCTTTTTTTGCTTGAATTGCAATAATTCCTAAATTTTTTGTATCATTGGATTGTTGAAGTGGTAGTATCTGTGTAGGTTTTGTTAGTTTTTTTTGCAAATATATATTAGAATATTATTGACTTCTAATATAGTTACTGTATAATACGCAGTTATCCAATACCCGCTCAAGGCATTGGAAGTCACGCCTCTTAGTACTGAATTAAGAAGGCATTTAAAAAATATAATAATCTTGGAGATTAACATGAAAAAAATTATCGCTATCGCTACTTTAGTAGCTGCTACATCAGCTTCTGCTGGTTTCTTTAACAACGGTTCTAACGACTTCGGTCCTTTTAACGGTTCTAACAACTGGGGTCCTTTCGATTCAGGTTCTAACTTCGGTCCTATGAACTCTGGTTCTAACATGGGTCCATTTACTGGTGGAAACAACATGGGTCCATTTGACGGTGGTTCTAACATGGGTCCTTTTAACGGCGCTCAAAACTGGGGTCCATTTAAGGGTGGTAACAACTGGTTGAACGACACTGACTTCGGTTTAAACTTCAACACTAAGAACACTACTGACACTAACGCTTCTGGCGCTGCTGACGGTTCTGCTTCTGGTACTGCTGACGCTAACGCTAAAGGTCAAGCTGATGCATACGCTAAAGGTCAAGCTGACGCATACGCTAAAGGTCAAGCTGATGCTTACGCTAAAGGTGTTGCTGATGCAACGGCTAAAGGTACTGTAGATAACACAGTAGCTGCTAAGTAATTTAGATTACTTGCCTCGCATCGCTTAGTAGCCGAAAGGCCACTAAGCAAGCAAGCTAAAAACCACCCGAAAAGGGTGGTTTTTTTATGGGCGATAATCAATATATTATTTTTTCTAATATTTATTAATACCCTTGTTTTTAATTAGTATAATTCGCACTTGAATATTGACATTTTGTTGATATTCTTTCCTCTTTTTTTTAATTAAATTTACATGGAGAACTATATGAAAACATTAGTAAAAACATTAGCAATTGCTTCAGTGGTAGTTGCAACATCTGCTTCAGCAGGTTGGGGTGGTAATAACTGGGGTGGTAACAACAACATGGGTCCAATGGACGGCATGACTAACTGGGGTCCTTTCTCAGGTGGTAATAATTGGGGTCCTTTCAACGGTGGTTCTAATGCGGGTCCTTTCTCAGGTGGCCAAAACATGGGTCCATTCATGGGTGGTTCTAACGCAGGTCCTTTCAACGGCGCTCAAAACTGGGGTCCATTTAAGGGTGGCAACAACTGGTTAAACGACACTGACTTTGGTCTTAAGTTCAACACTAAGAATTCTACTGACACTAAATCTTCTGGTTCTGCTGACGGTTCTGCTTCTGGTAGAGGCGATGCTAATGCTTCTGGTAAGGCTGATGCTTTTGCTAAAGGCCAAGCTGATGGTTACGCTAAAGGTCAAGCGGATGCTTACGCTAAAGGTTATGCAGATGCTAAATCTACAGGTACTGCAAACAGCAACTACAATCGTAACGTTGCTCCAGCCGCTGCAAAATAATTAATTTTTACAATTAATTAAACGAAAGAGGTGCGAGAGCACCTCTTTTTTTTGTTTCTACATGAATACATTATAAAACATTAATATAAATAGTGTATAATATAATCAACATAACGTTTTTTATACATCGGGGAGATGTAAAAATGCAAACAATGACAAAAATTCTATTCAGTTCAGTTTTATTATTATCCAGCGTGGCAAGTGCGAGTTTGTGGATGCCTTGGGAGGACAATGGCAATAATAACGGCAACAACAATGTAATCGAATCGTGGATGCCTTGGAATTCTGATTCCAATTCAAATTTCAGTCCAATGAATAGTGGCAACAACTGGGGCCCTTTTAATTCTGGTTCTAATTTTGGCCCAATGGACAGCATGACTAATTGGGGTCCATTTAACTCCGATTCTAATTTTGGCCCAATGGATGGCATGACCGACTGGGGCCCGATGGAAACAGCCAATAATTTTATGAATGATACTGAGTTTGGTTTGACCTTTAAAACAAAAAACAAAACAGACTCTAAAGGTTACGCTAGAGCAGACTCCAAATACAGTGGCGAGTTACAAAATCGCATATCTGGTAAGGGCGATTGGTACGGTGATGCCCAAGCAGATAATTACTACAAGGGCCAAATTAATAACTATGGTCAAGTAAGAGGAGAAGGCCGTTATTACGGTTATGGTCGACAAGGTCACTTAGGTTACGTGCCTACTCAAGGTAACGATTTCCCTGCACCTGGCTATTAATTAAAAGAATCATTAAATAACTGATTTTTAGATTGACTCAAATCTAGGATATCATTATAATTTGCGCTTTATTCCTCGATAGCTCAGTTGGTAGAGCAACGGACTGTTAATCCGTTTGTCGGTGGTTCGAGCCCACCTCGAGGAGCCATATACTTAAAGACCTACATTGATTGTAGGTCTTTTTTTCGTCTGATTGTAAAAGTTTGGGTACACGCTGGGTACACAGTCGGACAGGGTGTTAGATAGTTGTTATTATTTATTGACCTTAATACTAAGCCAGTTAACAACAGCAATACTCCCCCCCCAACTGTTATTTTTGTATATAATCAAAAACTTGTAATATTTAATTGCATTGATAAATCTGGGGAGAATTTATTATGTTTAATCTTAATGTATTTAGTACGCCACGCCTTTCTATTGATCTTGGTACGGTTAATACACTTATCTATTTAAATAATGAGCTGGTTTTAGACGAGCCATCGGTAGTAGCGATTCGTGATGATAAAGGTTCATTAGAAAAAACCGTTATTGCTGTAGGCAAAGAAGCTAAAAAAATGTTGGGTAGAACACCAGGCTCTATTGAGGCTATCCGCCCAATGAGGGACGGTGTAATTGCTGACTTCTCCGTTACTAAGAAGATGTTGCAACACTTTATTCGTCAAGTGTTAAATTATGGATTTTTCTCACCAAGTCCTTGTGTGTTGGTTTGTGTTCCTTGCGGTGCTACTCAAGTTGAGCGTCGTGCTATCAAAGAGAGCGCTGTTGAAGCAGGGGCAAAAAGTGTATTTTTAATCGATGAACCAATAGCGGCAGCACTGGGTTCTGGAATGGATATTAGTGAATCTTTGGGGCACATGGTGATTGATATTGGCGGAGGCACGGCTGAGATTGCCATTATGTCTCTTAATGGCGTTGTTTATTCGGATTCTTTACGCGTTGGTGGCGATGCGTTTAATGACAGCATAGTCAAGTATGTTCGTGCTCAGCACAAAATTATTATTGGTGAAACCACTGCTGAAAAAATTAAAGAAGAAGTTGGGTCGGCTTTTGCATCAAATGCCGTTAAAAGGAAAACCTATACTGGCCGTGATGTATCTTCAGGGTTGCCTACTAAATTTGTAATGACTAATAGTCAAGTTTTAGAAGCATTGAAGGACCCTTTAGCTGCAATCATTGGTGCGATTAGAGCGGCTTTAGAACAAACTCCACCAGAGTTGTCCTCTGATATTGCAGAAAATGGAGTAACACTCACAGGTGGTGGTGCGCTCTTAGAAGGACTGGATAAGTTAATTAAGAAAAAAACTAATCTTGAAGTGCACATTGCTGAAGACCCATTAACTTGCGTGGTTCGTGGTGGTTCCATTGCTCTGGAGTTAATCGATAAGCACAACATGAGCTTTTTATCGGCTGAAGAATAGGCAGGGAAAGTCAGCGCTATGAGCTTAAAACAACTAAGTATTTTAAGTTTTTTGTTTTTTTCCGCAGTGGCTTCACAGGCAAATAATCATGTCAATGATCAGAATTTAAGTATCGATAGCCTAGAAAATTTAGCTGGGCAAGGTGATATATCTGCACAGTATGAACTGGGTATTATGTATGTAGAAGGGAACGACGTTGCCAAAGATATGTCAAAAGCCAAATACTACCTAGATAAGGTCATTAACAACAGCAACAGAAGTAATTTTTCCTTTGTTGATGTGGCTAAGATCTACTGGGAAATGTTTGAACTTTGGAAATATTAAGTTTGAGTATCGCCGTATGGTGCGCAACTTATCACCATTTACTATCGCGTTAATTATTTTTTTAATGCTTTCCAGTTTTTTCTAAATAAACTAAAAATGAAATAGTTAGCGAAAAAACCAGAAGTATTGCAACTTCTTGTCCTGTCATTTTCTTTCTTCCTTTTTTTAACAAATCACGTACTTAACCACGTAAGACATAAGACTGCAACATTAGAGAGGTCAATGCTTACGGTTTTTAGACTACGCCTTAATTAAAGATTTGTCAAATGGATTATTTTGAACTGTGTGGTGCAATATCGGTTTCAATCACTTTTTCAGCCTTTACAACTTCTTCCGCCACATGCCAACAAGCACTTAAAAACAGAGTAGTAGACAAGACAAATGCTAATTTAATGATTTTATTCATAATGTATTTTTTGATTTATTAATTTTATCTTCTTGTGTTTCTATTATTTTTTTATTCTCTATCTTTGATTTTTTAATATCGATTACAGGCTTGTTAGTCATTGAGATCTTGCCTTCAAAGTAAGAGCCATCTTCTAAAACGATAGAAGGTGCAATCATGTCGCCAATTACAGAGCCTCCATTTGGAATTACAATTCTTTCGCCGGCTTCAATGCTGCCAGTTACTTTGCCGTATATCTTAATGAATTTAGCAAAAATACTGGCATTAACAACTGCCGTGTCTTCAATTCTAACCGAGTTATCTTTAAGTGTGATAGTGCCATCAATTTTGCCAAATATATCCATGTCGTTACAACCAGTAACTTCACCACTGACGATGCATTCTTCAGAAATTGTGGTGTTGTTGGCTTTAGTGTGGTGAATTGCTCTTGATGGAATTGAATCTTCTTTTCTATTGTTTTTTTCTTCAGTATCTTTATCGTTATTAAACATAAATCTCCCCAAATCTATTAAGTTAAAATCTGATTTGATTATATATCAATAATTAATCTAATAAGGGGTTATTTATCGTGCCACAAGTTTTAGAGTTAAAAAATATTTATAAATCCTATAATGGCCATAGTGTGGTTGAAGATGTATCATTTTTTATTCAGTCTGGAGAAATTGTAGGATTAATAGGCCCTAATGGTGCCGGAAAGACAACATGTTTTTACGTTGCTTGTGGTTTGGTTAAGGCAGATAAAGGAAAAGTGTTTATTGACCAACATAATATAACTAAACTTCCAATGCATGAGCGTGCACACAAAGGTTTGGGATATTTGCCACAAGAGCCTTCAATCTTTCAAAAACTTTCTGTTGAAGATAATATTATGGCGTTATTGGAAAATAACAATCAGTTGAATAAAGATCAAAGACAGCATCGTTTAGAGGGGATTTTATCTGAGTTTCACATTGAACACATTCGTCATACTCAAGGGTTGAGTTTGTCTGGTGGAGAGAGAAGAAGGGTTGAAATTGCTAGGGCATTAGCACTTGACCCAAAGTTCGTTTTGCTTGATGAGCCATTTGCCGGTGTTGATCCAATTTCAATTAAAGACATTCAAGAAATTATTCATCATCTAAGGGACAAAGGCATTGGTGTTTTAATTACCGATCATAATTATCGTGAAATGCTAGATACTTGCGATCATTCTTATGTGCTAAATGCAGGAAGAGTTATTGCTAAAGGCAATAAAGAGGAAATACTTGCGCATCAATTGGTTAAAAAAGTTTATTTGGGTGAAAAGTAATACGGCTAGATGTTGGCGTAAATAATTGGAGCGACAAAAGTAGATAAAACTATGGAACACCAAAAGCACCTGTGTGATATTGTTCGATACGAAATAAAAATTGATTTGCTTCTGTAGTGTGTTGCCACTATGTTCATTAGAAGAAATGATGTTAGCAAGCTCAGTGTAAACCATAGTAAATACAGTGCCATAAACCTCTCCCCAAGTGTCATAACTGACTTATAAAGACTCGATAGTACTTCTTTTTACTAGTAATGTCAACAACTTATGTATTATTTGGTTGTTTTTATTTGGTTATTTTATTGCTTTTTAGTGAATTAATCACTATTTTTTTCACTATTTTTTTTATTTTTAAAGGGCGAGGTTATTGGTTTAAAGCTCTTTATAATGGCAAACACTCAGCGCTGAGGGGGAGAGCGAAAAAAAGCGTCTTGTGTTTTAAACCACAACTTAGTGTTGAGACTATCTAATGTTGCTGAATCGAGTAACAGATTATAATTATTTTCTTGATTGACCTACTAGAATAAGTATTGGGTTGATTTTCAACGATTAAGTTTACCGGTGCCAATCATAATCGCGTTTAATTTGGTTAAACCTAATTTCACTTTGGCGAGTTCTTTCTATCATTTGCTGAGATCTTTGTTCGTACCATTCATAAGGTTTAACCCTATCTTCAAAGTTATTATTAGATACTTTACTGACTGGAAAGCTGTGAGTAGAATTTGGAGATGCGTGGAGTGTTGGGCTAATCAATATTACGATTGCTGAGAGAATTATTGATATTATATGTTTCATTTTTATGATGGTATTGATAAGATACTTTATGAATCAATATACTCCTTAAAAAATGAAATGGCATGCTTTTTTAAAGTTAAACACTACCGAGTCGAGTAACAGCTTGTTTGATATTTTCCATACTGGTAGCAAACGAAAAGCGTACATAGCCTGGTGCACCAAAGGCTGAACCCGGCACTAGGGCAATATTTAGCTCTTCTAAGCAATAGGTAGATAATTCAACATCATCTTTTAAACCAAGACGCTTAATTAAGCCTTCTACTCTTGGGAAGGAATAGAATGCACCTTGTGATCTTGGGCATTCAATGCCGTCAATGGCGTTTAGCGCATTAACGATATATTCATGCCTTTCTTCAAAAGCAGACACCATGGTGCCAATAAAGCTTTGATCACCATTTAGCGCCTCTAACGCTGCTGCTTGGGCGATGGAGCATGGGTTGGAGGTTGATTGACCTTGAATCTTTTTCATGGCCTTAATGATAATTTCTGGGCCTGCGCCATAACCAATGCGCCAGCCTGTCATGGCATAGCCTTTAGAAACGCCATTAAGGATAATGGTGCGTTCTTTAAGAGAGGTGTCTGCCATAACGATATTGATGAAATCATCTTCCCCCCAGCGAATGTGCTCGTAAATATCATCGGTAATAATAAACACTTGTGGATGGTTTTTTAATACGGCTGACAAGGCTTGTAATTCGGCTTTGGAATACACTGCACCGGTTGGGTTGGATGGACTATTGATAACAAAGAGTTTGGTCTTTTTGGTAATGCTTGCTTCGAGTTGCTCCGGCGTAATTTTAAAATCTTGCTCTAAGCCTGCTTCTACAATGACTGGGGTGGCATCTGCCAAGATTACCATGTCAGGATAAGACACCCAATACGGAGAAGGAATGATTACTTCATCTCCATTATTGAGTATAGCTTGACAAAGATTGTAAAAAACTTGTTTTCCACCTGAAGAAACCATCACTTCAGTTGGTGAATATTCTAGGTTGTTTTCACGCTTAAACTTATCTCTGATGGCTTGTTTTAACTCTGGTGTACCATCCACTGCGGTGTAACGAGTTTGCCCATTATGAATGGCTTCTACGGCTGCTTGTTGAACATTTTTAGGTGTATCGAAGTCTGGCTCGCCTGAACCCATGGACACAATTTGGATACCTTGAGCTTTTAATTCGTTGGCTTTTGCGGTAATAGCAAGTGTGGCTGAAGGTTTAACTTTTCCTACTCGGTCTGAAAGAATTGTCATTGTCTTTTAAATTGTTTAAAATTGATGAGTTTATGTTAATGAAAAATTGTCAGAGTGGATAGAAAATTTCAATTAGAATCTCAATTTTCTCCAACCGGAGATCAGCCAAAAGCCATTAAAGCTTTAGTGGATGGTGTCAATAATGGTGAGAAATTTCAAACACTGCTTGGCGTAACGGGCTCAGGCAAAACCTTTACACTGGCAAACGTCATTAAAGAAACCAAAAGAGCCAGTTTAATCATGGCGCCAAATAAGACATTGGCGGCGCAGTTGTACAGCGAGATGAAAGAGTTTTTTCCACACAATGCGGTGGAGTATTTTGTGTCTTATTACGATTATTATCAGCCGGAAGCTTACGTTCCAGCCAGTGACACTTACATTGAAAAAGACTCATCCATTAATGAGCAGATTGAACAAATGCGTCTGTCGGCAACCAAGGCTTTACTCGAACGTGACGACGTTATCATCATTGCCAGTGTGTCGGCTATTTACGGCTTAGGCGATCCGGACAGTTACATGCAAATGTTGTTACACCTTAGTGTGGGTGAAGTCACCAATCAACGAGAAATTCTCTCACGTTTATCACAAATGCAATACACGCGTAATGACGTCACCTTGATACGAGGGCACTTTAGAGTTAAAGGTGAGGTAATTGATATTTTCCCGGCAGATTCTGAAGAGAGGGCAATACGCATTGAAATGTTCGATGATGAAGTGGAAGCACTTTATTGGTTTGATCCATTAACGGGGGAGAAATTAAAATCTTTGCAGAGGATTACCATTTATCCACAAACGCATTACGTTACCCCAAAATCTAAGATTTTAAATACATTAGATGACATAAAGGCGGAGTTAAAAGTTCGACGTAAGGAGTTGCTTTCATTAAATAAATTGGTTGAAGAGCAGCGATTAACTCAGCGTGTGCAAATGGATATTGAAATGATGCGTGAGCTAGGTTATTGCAATGGTATTGAAAATTATTCGCGTTATCTGTCTGGTAGAAAACCGGGTGAAGCGCCACCGACATTGATGGATTATTTGCCTGAAAATGCATTGGTGATTTTGGATGAGTCGCATGTAACGGTGAGTCAAATTGGTGGCATGTATAAGGGAGATCGGGCGCGTAAAACCACGTTGGTTGAATACGGTTTTCGCCTGCCGAGTGCATTGGATAACCGCCCCTTAAAGTTTAACGAATTTGAAGAGCGTGCACACCAATGTATTTTGGTATCAGCCACACCTGCAGCTTATGAGTTAGAAGTGTCTAATGTGATTGCCGAGCAGGTGGTTAGACCAACCGGGCTGCTCGACCCTGAAATTGATGTACGTCCTGTCGATACTCAAGTCGATGATCTACTGAGCGAGATACACAAATGTGTGAAAGTAGGCGAGCGCGTGTTGGTTACCACTTTAACCAAAAGAATGTCAGAGCAGCTCAGTGATTATCTGAATGATCATGGTGTTAAAGTGCGTTATTTACATTCTGATATCGATACCGTAGAGCGGGTAGAAATTATTCGGGATTTGCGTTTAGGTGTGTTTGATGTGCTAGTGGGGATTAACTTACTTCGAGAAGGCTTGGATATACCTGAGGTGTCATTAGTGGCGATTTTAGACGCAGACAAGGAAGGCTTCCTTCGTTCTGAACGCTCGTTGATTCAAACCATGGGACGAGCGGCGCGTAATGTGAACGGTCGGGCGATTTTGTATGCAAACCGAATCACTGGCTCAATGCAACGTGCCATGGATGAAACCAGTAGACGTCGAGAAAAACAAAGAGTGTATAACGAAAAATACAACATTACCCCTAAAGGTGTCATTAAGCCAATTATTAATATTCTTGATACGGATATTAGCAGTCAAGAAAATGACGATAATATGGTGAATGAGAACATTCAAAGGCAGCTTTCTCCAGTGCAATTAGCCAAAGAGATTAAAGCATTAGAAAAACAGATGTACGCTTTTGCAGAGGAACTAAAGTTCGAGAAAGCAGCAGATGTGCGTAATCAAATTAAACAACTCAAAGATGGTCAATTTAAACATTAACGAAATATTCTACTCACTACAAGGTGAGGCACGTGAAGTGGGCTTGCCAACAGTGTTTGTGCGTCTGACTGGTTGTCCGCTACGTTGTGTCTATTGCGATACAGAATACGCCTTTAAAGGCAATAATATGCTTAGTATTGATGAGATACTCGCTGAAGTGAAACAATACAATACACGGTATGTATGTGTCACTGGTGGCGAGCCATTAGCGCAAATCGATTGTCATGTTTTACTTGATGCACTGGTTAAAGGTGATTATCAGGTTTCATTAGAGACTAGTGGCAGTATTGATATTAGCGCTGTGAATTCGGGTGTGTCGATTGTGATGGATGTAAAAACTCCGTCATCGAATGAATCCAAGCACAACAAATATGACAATATTGAAAAGCTTGAGTCTAAAGATCAATTGAAATTTGTGATTGGATCCAAAGAAGATTTTGACTGGAGTGTTGATATTGTTAACCAATATCCAACTGAGGCTGGTGTTTTGTTCTCACCCGTGTTTGATGCAGTGACGCCAACACAGTTGGCCGATTGGATTTTAGATAATCAACTAAACGTTCGTATGCAGGTGCAAATGCACAAATTACTTTGGGGTGATGAGCCCGGCAGATAACTAGTTAATACTTATCTTTTTAACCTGAGGTTTTGGTTTGACTAATTTTGGAATGGATACGGTTAACACACCATCCTTAAAGTCTGCACTGATGTTATCTTTATCACCATCACGCGGAATAGACATCGAGTGAGAAAAGCTGGCGGATGATCGGGCACTTTGATTATCAGAGGTTTTTTCACTATTACGCATGCCTTTAATAATTAGCATGTTCTTATTGGTAGAAATATCAATATCTTCTTTACCCAAGCCTGAGAGTTTTACCTCTACCACGTAGCTGTTGCTGTCTTTATCAAAGCGTTGTCTTGATTGTGAGCTAAAGCGATTTGCTGAATGTTGCAGGCGATTCATTTCATGGTCTAGTTTTTGGAATTGACGATCAAAATCACGCCAAAAGCCGTTATTAAAACCTGATTGAAAAGTCCCGTGAGCACTCACCAGGGTTGATGTCAATAGTGCGATGATTAGTAAGATTTTGTTCATATGCTTCCTCTAATATTTATCAATGTAGTTATATTGTACAAATATTAGAGCAGATTTTCAAGTAGCGTTAGGCAAGTTTATCGTCTGCTACATGATAAGTTGGGTCTTCCAATACATTGACTTCTACTAAGTTTTTAGCGGTTTTTAATAGTAATCGACATTCTGCGCTTAAATGCTGCAAGTGTAAGGTCTTGCCCACACGTTTATAACGAATAGCTAGTTTATCAATGGCCTGAATGGCTGAGTGGTCTAATACTTTAGAGTTGCCAAAATCAATATAAACATCGTCTGTATCTTCTACAGGATTGAATAATTCTTGAAAGCGATCTTTTGATGCAAAGAATAAGGTGCCATAGATTTCATAGACATTATTACCTTCGTCATTTTGAGTTTGTTTAACAAATATCTTACTGGCAGATTCCCAGGCAAAAGACAGGGCTGACAGAATCACACCAACAATTACAGCCAAAGCTAAGTTGTCTGTCAGTACGGTGATCACTGCAACAGAGATACCTGTAATAATGTCCAAGGTTGGGATTTTGCCAAACAAACGTATGGTGCACCATTCAAAGGTGCCAATCACCACCATAAACATCACACCAATCAATACTGCGATTGGAATCATCTCAATGTATTCTGATAGGAATAGAATGAACATTAACAAGGTAATTGAAGCAACAACGCCAGATAGGCGACCACGACCACCCGATTTAATATTAATAATACTTTGGCCAACCATGGCACAACCACCCATGCCACCAAATAGACCAGTCACCGTGTTAGCAACACCTTGGCCAATGCTTTCGCGATTGGGTTGGCCTGTGGTTTCAGTTAAATCATCAACTAAATTAAGGGTAAGTAAGCTTTCAATCAGACCAACCAATGCCATAGTAAGCGCATAAGGGAAAATAATTTTTAATGTTTCCAAGTTAAATATTACATCAGGAATATGAAAAGGAGGGAAGCCACCTTTAATAGAAGCGACGTCACCCACGGTACGTGTGTCTAGGCCAAGCCAAATAACCGCCAAACTACCAACAATAACAGCCACCAATATCTCTGGAATGGCTTTGGTGAATCTTGGCATAAAATGAATAATCGCCATTGTTGCAGCGATAATGGCCAGCATAATTAGTAATGGCTCACCAGTAATCCAGGCATCTCCAATCCTAAACTGTTTGACTTGACCAATAAAAATAACAATGGCAATACCATTAACAAAGCCTAAGAATACCGGGTGTGGTACTAAGCGAATAAATTTACCCAATTTGAGCACACCAAAAGCAATCTGAATTAAACCCGTTAAAACAACAGCAGCAAATAAGTACTCAACACCATGAAAGGCAACCAATGTACCAATCACCACAGCGATTGCACCAGTAGCGCCTGAGATCATACCTGGACGACCACCAATAACAGAGGTGACTAAACCAATGGTAAAGGCAGCGTACAGGCCAACTAATGGCGATACACCGGCGAGTAGGGCAAAGGCTACCGCTTCTGGTACTAATGCGAGTGCAACTGTCAAACCAGACAATACGTCATTTTTAACATTGTTAGGGGCGTACTCGTTAATCAGTGTAAACAACATAGATTTTTTCCTTATTTTTTAACAATGTTATGTCTTAGCTGGCACGACCGGTGTAGAGGATTTAACCCCTGTGTTTTGTGCGCGATGACGCATCACATGATCCATAATAGTCATAGCCAGCATGGCTTCAGCAATAGGGGTGGCACGAATGCCTACACATGGATCGTGACGACCTTTGGTAATCACTTCAATAGGATTACCTTGCTTGTCAATACTTTCAATCGGTAAACGTAGGCTTGAGGTTGGCTTTAATGCAATAGATACTAACACATCTTGCCCTGAGCTAATGCCACCGAGTGTGCCGCCCGCATGGTTTGAGGTAAAGCCTTGCGGTGTAATCGCATCACGATGCTCGGTACCCTTTTGAGTGATTGAGTTAAATCCAGCGCCAATTTCAATACCTTTAACCGCATTAATACTCATCATGCCGTGAGCAATATCTGCCTCTAAGCGATCAAAGATTGGCTCGCCAAGACCGGATGGCATGTTCGTAGCAACCACATTAACACGTGCACCAATCGAATCACCGGATTTGCGTAGTGCATCCATATAATCTTCTAACTCTTTAACTTTGTTTGCATCAGGGCAGAAGAATGGATTGTTGTGTACTTCATTCCAATCAAAATTGTCAAAGGTAATCGGACCGAGTTGTGATAAGTAACCTTTGATTTCAATACCTAGACTTTCTTTTAAATATTTTTTTGCAATACCACCACAAGCAACACGCATCGCAGTTTCACGTGCAGAAGAACGGCCACCACCACGGTAATCTCTAAAACCATATTTTTGATCATAAGTGTAATCAGCATGACCAGGGCGGAAAGTATTGGCAATGTTGCCATAGTCTTTTGATCGTTGATCGGTGTTTTGGATAATTAGCGCAATTGGCATACCCGTGGTTTTGCCTTCAAAGGTACCGGATAAAATTTTTACTAAGTCTTCTTCACGACGTTGCGTGGTGTGGCGAGAAGTACCTGGCTTTCTAAGATCAAGATCACCTTGAAGGTCAGCTTCAGTCAGTGCCATCCCAGGAGGACAGCCATCAACGATACCAACTAAAGCCTCACCATGAGACTCACCTGCAGTGGTAACTGTGAATAATTTTCCAAAAGAATTGCCAGACATACTGTTAACCTAAGTATTAATATGTCGTCGATTATACATAGCTAGGTACTTATTTCGCTAGTTTGTTGTACAGCCATGCGAACACTAAGCCACCAATTGCTGCATCAAAAAATGCCCAGACCATGCCCGTCAAAATACCAGTAAGGCTTAATGAATATCCTATATAAACGCTTGACATGAAATCAACAATATTATGTAAGTAAGTTGTAGATGTTAACGCAATGATTGACATAACGAGAATACCTAACGACCATAGAATGCCAAAAGCAAGTGCAATAGCTTTAGTGTCGAGTTTTTTATTCATTACTATCTCCAGTAGTTGTTGATAGTTTTATTGTACGCTGACTTGGTGTGTATTGGTGCCCTCGAAACGATTTGAACGTTCGACCTGCCGCTTAGGAGGCGGCTGCTCTATCCAGCTGAGCTACGAAGGCGAGTGTGATATTATTGACTGATAATCAAATTAATTCAAGTATTGATTTGATTAAGTATCGTTATTGAATTGTTGTAATCAATCGCGATTGGTTCAATCCCATTTTTTGTTTTCAATACCAATGATGGAAAACCATGAGCACCTAAGGATTGTGCTAATGCTATATCATCGAGTAATTTTTGTTGTGTTTGCTTAGAATTCAAATCAGATATAAATTGATCTATGTCTAAATTAAGTGAATCTGCTAAAGAGACAAGTGTTGAATCCTCAGAGGGATTTTTAGCTTCTAAATAATAAGCTTGTTGTATCAATTCAATCATCTTAATTGATAATTTTAAGTTCTGATTTTTTACTGCAATCACTGCTCGACAAGCAGGGTAGGTAGAGCGCTTGGGACTACACTTCGTCCAAAAATCATAATTGAATTTAACACCTGGGATTTTTTGCTCAATTTTTTTCCAATTCAGTTGTACGTATTCGCGCATCTCAGTTGGCATTGCTTCGTTGTTATCAGGCGATAAGCCACCTAGGAT
>AJXC01001819.1_pt1 | contig 17358 bp, 22 predicted proteins | sample 404948 | NCBI WGS metagenome assembly AJXC01 (sample SAMN02954314, study PRJNA77837) | marine metagenome | biome: aquatic; feature: Guaymas Basin Hydrothermal Plumes; material: sea water; isolation source: Guaymas Basin Hydrothermal Plumes and Background water depths 1600, 1775... ... | reverse complement strand
GGTGGATTATTAGCCATCAATATCGACTACTAAATTAAAATATCCAAACTAATTTTGGTGGCTTCCACGCCTAAATTTGTGCAATCAGAAGATTGGCTGTATGGTATTGATGAGAATAATTTTCGTCAATTTTCTGATGCATTACAGCTGAATTTATCTAAAGGACTAAAACGCTTTGTTAGCTTACAAACTCAAGATAAAGCTCAATTAAAAGCACTCAATCAATCAATCGATAAATTTCCTGCATCAACAAAAGCACTCAATCAAGGATTGGAGATTCTCTTAACCACTGACTTATTAGATGAGTTTAATCAATTAAAAATACCAATAGAGGTGATTTTAGGCAACCATGACACATTGGTCCCTTATCAAATCAGCAATTGGTATGATAAGGCTAAAATAAAAACACAAGTATTAAATACGGGTCACTTGCCATTTTTACATAAGGATTTCACGCTATGAATAAATCTATCGCACCCATACTGCTAAGTATCTTTGGTATTTTTTGGGTGGCGCTTGCTATCAACCCACTTTATCGAGATATATGGGTTGCTGAAAACTTAATCCTTGTTATTTGCATTGGCTATGTGGTATCGACTTATAAATCAACACCTTTTAGCAATACCTCGTACTGGCTTATTTTTATATTTTGTATTTTGCAAACTATAGGTGCGCACTACACTTACGCAGAAGTCCCGATTGGTTTTTGGGCTGCTGAACTACTGGAAATAGAGCGTAATCATTATGATCGACTCGTGCACTTTGCCTTTGGATTTTTATTGGTATTACCATTCAAAGAAGTGATTACTAGAACCGTCAAATTCTCTAGCTTTCGCTCTATGGTCTTTTTGTTGGTTCTGATATTTCTTGGTATTGGTAGTTTTTATGAAATAATAGAATGGCTCTACGCTATTTTCTACGAACAACAACAATCACCTCATTCAACCGACTCCTTTCTTGGATCACAAGGAGACATCTGGGACGCCGAAAAAGACATGCTCATTACCGGTCTTGGGGCTTGGTTATATTTACTCTTTTTTAACCCCGAGACACAGCAATAAGTTTATTTAATCTTAACCTCGATTTGCTTAGGTGTAACTTTGGCTACTTTAGTAATAGTTAAGCTTAAAACACCATCAACAAACTCAGCTTTGATATTGGTTGTTTTAACGGTTTTAGGCAAAGTAAAACTTCTAACGAAAGAACCATACGAACGTTCCACACGGTGTCTTTTTGTGTCTTCAATTTCAACTTTTTTCTCACCTTTAATGGTTAACACGTTGTTTTCAATGGTGACATGTACATCATCCTTATGTACACCAGGTAACTCAGCCCTAACCATGTAAGACTTATCATCCTCCTCAATATCAACTGCAGGCATCCAGTCACCCTTTTCAAACTCACCTAAAGGGTGGTCAAAATGCTCAAACATTTCATCCATTTCAGCAAATGGGCGCATTAATGTTAGACTCATAACAACCTCCTTTTTTTATTTATAAAACTACCTCACTTTCATAGTACGCCTCTTTTTATCTACATGATGATGATTTGAGTATAATTCAAACATATTAGCTTTTAGTAAGGAGTTCTAATGACAACTTTAGTCGGTGTAATTATGGGGTCAAAATCTGATTGGCCAACCATGAAGCATGCAGTAGAAATGCTGGAAGAATTTGGTGTGCCTCACGAAGTTCAAGTGGTGTCTGCACATCGCACGCCCGACCTCATGTTTGAATACGCAGCCACTGCAAGTGAGCGCGGCCTAAAAGTTATCATTGCTGGTGCTGGTGGTGCAGCGCACTTACCGGGCATGGTTGCTGCCAAAACCATTGTGCCGGTATTGGGTGTGCCTATTCAATCTAAGGCGCTTAGCGGTCAAGATTCTTTACTCTCTATTGCACAAATGCCAGGTGGTATCCCTGTTGGTACACTAGCTATTGGTGAAGCGGGCGCTAAAAATGCCGGTATTTTGGCAGCACAAATTGTTGCCAATGAAAACGAAGCTATTCGCGAAAAAGTAGCAGCATTTAGAGCCAAACAAACCCAAGACGTGCTTGATAACCCAAATCCACAAAATTAACTAATGAAAATAGGTGTTTTAGGCGCGGGCCAACTCGGCAGAATGCTAGCAATTTCTGGCTATCCTTTGAATCACCAATTTGGGTTTTCAGGTAATTCTACTGATGAACCTTCTGCGCTTTTAGGTCATATGTTTGCGCTTGAAGATAACGCAGACAATATTGAATCCTTGGTTGCTTTTGCTGACGTCATCACTTATGAAAGTGAAAATACGGATGTTGAAATCGTTAAAGAAATCAGCAAAAACGTTTCTGTTTATCCTGGCGAAAAATCACTATTCACCACACAACATCGTGGCCGAGAAAAAGCCTTATTTGATCAATTAAATATTCCTTGTGCACCGTATCAAATGGTGAACTCTGAAGCTGATTTAAAAACCGCTGTAGAACAAATTGGCCTGCCTGCTATTTTAAAAACAGCAACTGAAGGTTATGATGGTAAGGGTCAGTTTTTAATGCAAGACGAGAGCCAAATCACTGAAGCTTGGCAAAGTATGAACGGCGTTGAATCAATTCTGGAGGGGTTTGTTAATTTCAAGCGCGAACTTTCACTGATTGCAGTGCGCGATATTGATAATGACCACCGTTACTACCCATTGGTTGAAAATACGCACCACGATGGCATCTTAAGATTGACTATTGCGCCAGCTCAAGATATCGACCCAGCCGTACAAACAACAGCTGAACGTTACATGCAAACCCTGCTCGATGAGATGGATCATGTGGGTGTATTAACCATTGAGTTGTTTGAAACTGAAGATGGCTTAGTGGTGAATGAAATGGCGCCTCGCGTTCATAATTCTGGCCATTGGAGCATTGAAGGTGCTAACACTTCTCAGTTTGAAAATCATGTACGTGCAATCACAGGCATGCCGCTTGGCGACACCACACCAATACACAATTTTAATGCGATGGTTAATATCATTGGCAAAACTGGGCCAACCGATATCGTGCTCAATATGGCTAATGCGCACCTACATTTGTACGACAAAACAGAACGCGCCGATCGTAAATTAGGGCATATCAATATCACGGCTAGTACTCAAGCAGAGTTGACCAACAGCATACGAAAAACTAAAAAGATTTTTTGCCTAAATAAATACTGGCACAATAGATACTATCAAAAGTACAGCCATCGTTCGATTGAATAACTTGAAATGCGTGTCGTTTTTAATAATAGTCTGCATTTGAGACCCTAAGAATAACCACAACCCATTGCAAGGAAAGATTGCAATAAAGAAACTTAATGCAATTATAAATGTAGTTGATTGCATATCAATAGCCGTTGCGAATGTACCAAGACCACTAAATATCATTACCCAGGCTTTGGGATTAACCCATTGAAATAAAACCACTTGAGAAAATGTGAATGGTTTCGAGCTACCTTCAATGCTACTGCGCTTAGTTGTGGTGAATAATTTAAAAGCTAAATATAGTAAATACCCAACACCCAATACTTTGACAATCGTATGAAATATGGGGGATTGTGCAATTAAAACGTCTAAACCCAAACCGACAGCAATTAGCATTATTGGAAAACCAAAAGCAATACCTAAAAGGTGTGGTAACGACTTTTTAATACCAAAATTAAGCCCTGAAGACAAAATCATAATATTGTTTGGGCCAGGCGTAATGGTCATTACTACGGAAAACAAGAAAATTGACAGTAGATTATCCATTGCTTAATTCTAACTTAAATTTAGCTGCCAAATCACCTTCAAGCTGATAAGCTTCTTTTTCACTAATAGGCTTGTCACGCAAATGTTGGATCACATGAACCATCTCATGGCAAAAAGCGGTAATAAATTGATCTACTGTTAGGTCTTTCTCGATATCGATATAAAACTTACCTTNACCTTCATGATCTGTCCACGCCTGAGCGTTTTCTACGTCTTGAATTCTTAGCTCTATATCGACCGGCTTTTTAATTAAAAGTGCTTGAGAGCAGAAGTAATAAAGGTCTTTGGCTAACTGCCTTTGAGATTTTGTACCACCTTCAATATAAATCACTAGCCAAAACGCTTATCCAAATAAGCCATAATGTCAGATGATTCGTACATCCATGTAATATCACCACCCTCTTTGACTCTCAAACAAGGCACTTTAACCTCGCCACCACCTGCTAATAGTTCAGCACGGAACTGGCCGGTTTGAGCATTACGCGTTTCCATTGGTAAGTTAAGACGCTTAATGGTGCGGCGCGTTTTAATGCAGAATGGACAAGCGTAAAATTGATATAACTTCAAGGATTCAACTTGCTTTTTAACTTCAGCTTGTTCCGATTCGCTGCGCTTGATTTTTTTAGGAGAAAAAACCCAATCAATTAATACAATCAATCGACCCAACCCTTCTCTCATTGCTTTAATTAAGATTTTCATTTTTCCTCTCTTGCCGTATAGGCGGTTAATGATTTTCTATAAAGTGGCAATGGTCATTGGCCCAACACCACCCGGCACGGGTGTAATCCATGCGGCTTTATCTTGCGCTGAATCAAAATCTACGTCACCAGACAAACTGCCATCGTCTAGGCGGTTAATACCAACATCAATGACGATAGCACCGTCTTTAATCCAATCACCTTTGATCATTTTTGGTTTGCCAACCGCCACTACTACAACATCGGCTTGTTTAATCTTGCTGGATAAATCTTGGGTTTTGCTGTTACAAATAGTGACGGTTGCACGTGCATTTAAAAGCTCCATTGCCATTGGACGACCAACAATATTTGATGCGCCTACTACCACACAATTCTTGCTCACTAGATCAGCACCGATGGTTGCTAACATTGTCATCACCCCTTTGGGTGTACAGGGGCGTAAATGCGGCTTATTTTGCATCAGTTTGCCAACATTCTCACTGTGGAAGCCATCAACGTCCTTGTTAGGATTAATCGCCTCAATCACCTGATTAGCATCTAAATGACTCGGCAATGGCAACTGCACCAAAATACCGTCAATTTTGTCATCTTTGTTAAGACGTTCAACTTCAGCCAATAATGCTGCTTGGGTAATATCTGCCAATTTATTAATTTTCTCAGAATAGAAACCAACTTCCTTACAAGCGTTGTCTTTATTACGCACATACACTGCTGAAGCTGGGTCATCGCCTACCAAAATAACCGCCAAGCCAGGCTTGCGATCAAGCTTAGCCACTTGTTTGGAAATACTGCTTCTTAATTTTTTTGCAATTTCTTTACCGTCAATAATCACTGTAAAGCCTCTCTTACTTTAGCCAAATCTTCAATAGTGTCCACACCAAATCCTGTTGCTTCACAAGCTGGCGCTACATGGATATCAAAACCCTCATTAAGTACGGTGAGTTGTTCTAATTTTTCCACTTGCTCATAAGCCGAACTGCCCATGGTTAAATACTGCTTGATAAAGCCTGATCGATAGGCATAAATACCAATATGTTTAAAGCATATTGATTTATCAAAATCAGCTTCTTCTCTAAAGGCAGGAATGGGTGAACGTGAAAAATACAGCGCTTTACCAAATTTATCAAATACGACCTTGACGCAGTTTGGATCTAGATATTGATTTCTATCAATCACGTTTTCACACAAAGTCGCCATTTTCATCTCGCTCTTGGCTAAATTATTAGCGACTTGTTCAATTACGCTGGCACCCAACATTGGCTCATCACCCTGAACGTTAACAATAATTTCATCATCGTTAATCGACATTTTATCCAACACCTCTGCAATGCGTGAAGTGCCTGACGTATGCTGATCACCCGTCATGCATGTGGTGGCACCAAAATCATTCGCAATAGTTTCAATACGTGTGTCATCTGTGGCAATAATCACGCTTGAAGCACCACTCTTAATGGCATTTTCATAGGTATGTTGAATCAATGGCTTGCCGTGAATATCTTGCAATAATTTTGCGTTCAAGCGAGTGGATGCATAGCGTGCAGGAATGATAACGGAAAAATCCATCAGCTTATTTTTCGTGCCTCTTCAATCAGTAAAACAGGAATACCATCATTAATAGGATAAGCCAAACCGCTAACTTCACAAATCAGTTCATCGCCCACTTGTTTGAGTGGTGCTTTGCTTTGTGGGCAAACTAGCAATTTGAGTAAGGCTTCATCAATCATAATTTATTTGTTAATTCAGTCAAAAAATCGTCGCTTAATTCAGCTTCAACATGCAAGTACCACATTTGATCTGTTGCGAACTCCCTACATTTTACACAATCCTTGGCGGTCATAAGAATAGGATAACGGTCATCAAAAGCAAGATCTGTCTGAGTAAAGGCATGATGATCAGCAAAGGCATGTGTCTCTACCTTAATATCCAATTGTGTCAAAGTGTCAAAAAACCGTTGTGGATAGCCAATGCCTGCCACTGCATGACAAGTCTTTTGATTAAAAAAGTCTAGTGGTTGCTCTTCATTAGTGGCTACATTGACGAACATTAAGGCTTTTAATGTTGAAGTGATTTCGCCCACATGCTCTGCACCATTGTTAATAATAAAATCAACGGTTTTCAACCTTGATTCTGACTCTCTAAGTGGGCCAGCTGGCAAGAAAAAACCATTACCAAAACGTCGTTTACCATCGACTACAGCAATTTCAATCTGCCTACCCATGGCGTAGTGTTGCAGACCATCATCACTAATAATAAGATCGACATTATGATCAATAATTAAATCTTTAACCGCTTGAACACGATCCTTGTTCACCATTACCGGTACTTGGGTTTGTGTAGCAATTAGTGACGGCTCATCACCTGAAATACTGGCTTCTGTATTTTGGTCAACCAATAAACTACCTTGCTGATGTGTGCCGCCATAACCACGGGAAACCACGCCGACTCGCTTCCCTTGCTGCTTAAAATAATTCACCAACGCAATAACGACAGGGGTTTTTCCACTACCGCCAACGGTGATGTTGCCGACCACAACCACGTCTACATTAAAATTGTAAGTGGTTAGTAATTTTGCTTGGTAAAAGAATTTTCTAATACGGGATAAAAGATAAAAAATACCTGAGACTGGCAACAGTAAATAATTAACAAGCCCTCGATTGTTTAGATCCATGATTTAATGCTTGAATTGCTTACCCTTATTGTCTTATTCGACATATTCTCGGTTTTTACTTTTAAAGCGCTAATTATGACAAAATATCAGCACTATGAGTGTTGAATTTAGTATTTCTAACCAATATTTGCGTTCCAATCGTAAAAAAGGCTTTGTTTCTTTTATTTCTGGCGTCTCCATGGTTGGGTTAATTCTAAGTGTGATGACACTTATCACCGTATTATCAGTCATGAATGGCTTTCATAAGGAGCTTAGAGATAGGGTGTTAAGTGCCATTTCACACTCAACCATTAGCGAATATGGCGGCACGTTAACTGATTGGCAAACACTTAGGCTGTCTATCAACCAAAATCCGCATGTGCTTGAATCATCGCCTTATATTGAACGCTATGGTCTACTAAGTATTAATGGCAGATCTCAAGGTGTTAGCGTACGAGGCGTTGAACCTCATTTAGAAAAAATAACCTCGATCTTGCTCGACAATATTAAAAGTGGTAATGCTGATTTAGCGGGTGCTAATATCTTAATTGGTTCTAGCTTGGCCCTGCAACTCGGCGTTAGTGTTGGCGATAAGATAACATTGCTCACACCTGAGATTTCAAATAGCATTATTGGTATACAGCCTAGGTTTAAACGCTTTACCTTGAGTGGTATCTTTGATGCTGGTATTAATGAATATGATAATAATCTAGCCTTTATTCACCTTAACCAAGCTCAAAAGTTGTACAGCATGAAAGGCTTGGTTTCTGGCATTAGACTCAAAGTAGATGACTTATTCGAGGCCAGAAGAATCACCAACCAAGTTGTTAAAAAACTGGGTAATGATCGCTATTACGGTACAGACTGGATGCAGAAAAAAGCCAATTTTATCAAAGCACTGAATCTCGAAAAACAAATGATTGGCATTATTTTATCGCTCATTATTGCAGTTGCTGCTTTTAACATTGTCTCAATGATGGTCATGGTAGTCACCGATAAAAAAGCAGATATTGCCATCCTTAAAACCATTGGCATGACACCCAAACGCATTGTCAAACTGTTCTTTTACCAAGGCATTACCATTGGCATTGTCGGTATTACCTTGGGTGTTATTTTAGGAATTTTACTATCGCTCAATATTGAGTCTGTGGTGAGTGGTATCGAATCACTATTGGGTTTTCAATTTTTCCCTAAGGATGTTTTTTATATTAACCGCTTCCCTTCTGAGATTCATTTAAGTGATGTGATTAAGGTAGCAGTTGGCGCCTTTATTTTGGTTATTTTAGCTGCAATCTATCCAGCAAAGCGTGCCGGAAAAGTTGAAATTGCTAAGGTGTTAAACCATGAATAATTTAATTGAATGCCGGCAAGTAAGCTACCACTACAACAGTGGCAAAGCCAAAACACCTGTACTTGAAGCGCTCAATCTAAGCATCAGTTCAGGTGAGTCAATTGCCATTCTAGGGCAATCAGGCTGTGGCAAGTCAACCTTACTCAATTTATTAGGTGGAATGAGTCAGCCTAGTAAGGGGGAAGTGCACTTAAATGGTGTTAATCTCGGGCAATTAAATGAAGATAAAATTACCGAGCTTCGCGCTCAACACTTAGGTTTTGTTTACCAATTTCATCACTTATTAAAAGACTTTAGCGCCTTAGACAATGTAGCAATGCCGTTGTTGATTCGTGGCGATGATAAACAAACTGCTTTAACATCAGCCAAGGAATTGCTTTCAGAGGTTGGCTTAAAGGGCAGGCTTGACCATCGACCTGCAGAACTATCAGGGGGTGAGCGCCAACGTGTTGCCATTGCGCGTGCCTTAATCACTCAACCAAGCTGTTTGCTAGCTGACGAGCCAACAGGTAATTTAGACGCTAAAAATGCGGCCGACGTTCTTGGGCTTATGATCGAACTCAATCAAGCGCAAAACTCTGCATTGGTTATAGTGACACACGATAAAAAGATTGCTCAAAAAATGCAGAGAATCTTAGTCCTAGAAAATGGACAACTTAGCGAATCTTAGAATCTGTTCTAACTAACGTATTACTGTCATCCACATAGCATAGCTTTGGCGCGTAATTTTTAAGCTCTTGTTCATCATACTGCGCATAGACAGCAATAATTAATAAATCGCCAACATCGGCCTTATGTGCGGCTGCACCGTTTACAGAGATAACACCAGAGTTGTCCTTGCCACGAATAGCATAGGTGGTAAAGCGATTACCATTATTAATGTTATAAATTTGGATTTGTTCAAAAGAACCAATACCAGCAGCATCTAACAATACACCGTCAATCTCGCAAGAACCTTCATAATCCAACTCACTAGCAGTAGTGGTAACTCGATGAAGCTTGGCTTTTAAAAATGTACGTTGCATGGCTTTTATTTTAAATATGTAGAGATAATTAGTTACATTTTTTTAGGAAAAACATTTTTGATTTTTTACAAGGCAAATTATTTTCATGGCGCAGGAGCATACAAAAAGTATGTGACAAGCTATGAAAATAATTTAACACCGTAAAAAACAAAAGGTTATCCTAAAAATTGGATCATGATGCCGGCAGCGATTGCCGAACCTATCACACCCGCAACATTAGGGCCCATCGCATGCATAAGTAAGAAATTATGTGGATTAGACTCTAAGCCCACTTTGTTTGAAACACGGGCGGCCATTGGTACAGCGGAAACACCAGCAGAACCAATCAAAGGGTTGATCTTATTTTTACTAAAGAGATTCATGGTTTTTGCCATAATCACACCACAGGCAGTACCAATTGCAAATGCCACCATGCCTAACACCAAAATACCTAAAGTCTCAGGTTGTAAGAATTTGTCTGCCATCAGTTTTGAGCCAACGGCCAAACCTAAAAAGATAGTTACAATGTTGATCAAGGCATTTTGAGTGGTATCGCTCAAGCGATCAACCACACCCGATTCTTTCATCAAGTTACCAAAGGCAAACATGCCTAAAAGTGGTGCTGCATCTGGCAATAATAAAGCCACCAACATCAATAACATGATTGGAAAAATAATTTTCTCTGCTTGAGAGACTTCGCGCAATTGCACCATCTCAATTTGACGCTCTTTTTCTGTTGTCAATGCGCGCATGATCGGTGGCTGAATCAGTGGCACTAACGCCATGTAAGAATACGAAGCGACCGCAATCGCGCCGAGTAAATCAGGCGCAAGTTTTGAGGCTACGTAAATACTGGTCGGACCATCGGCGCCACCAATAATACCAATGGCTGCAGCATCGGTTAAGCTGAAATCAAAAACACCTATTGTGGTTAAACCAATCGCACCGAGCAAGGTCGCAAAAATACCAAACTGTGCAGCAGCACCCAGTAATAACGTTTTAGGGTTGGCAAGTAATGGGCCAAAATCAGTCAACGCACCCACACCCATAAAGATAATTAATGGAAACGCGCCAGACTCAATACCAATCACATAAAACACATGCAAGATACCGCTACCCTCAGCAATGCCAGCGCCAGGAATATTGGCTAGGATCGCACCAAAACCAATCGGTAATAATAATAACGGCTCAAAGTTTTTAACAATGGCCAAGTATAGAAGTAACATACCTACCAACAGCATAAGGCCTTGACCCCACACCATTTGGTTTAAACCAGTATTACTCCAAAGTAAATTTAATTGTTCCATGCTAAATTATGCGAGTGTTAATAAAGTTTGCCCTACCGTTACCGAATCACCTTCTTTAACGCTGATCTCTGTAACCACACCACCTCGGGCCGCTCTAATTTCGGTTTCCATTTTCATGGCTTCTAAAATAACCAAAACATCGCCTTCATTCACTTTTTGATTTAACGACACCATAACTTTCCAGATGGTGCCAGAAAGTGGCGCACCAATTGCTTCACCACCACTGGTTGGCACCTCTGCAACAATCTCTTTTTCAGCAGATACTGCTGGTGCTGTAGTATCAGACGATGCTTTCATTGAGGTGACATCACCGCCAGCAGAAACCTCAACAGTGTAAGAAGTGCCTTTGAATGAAACCGTGTAAGTCCCCTCTTCATTGTCTGGCTTCTCACAAGTATCGCTCACTTGTGGTATTGGCTCAAAGAAATCAGGATTATTGCGATTTTCTAAAAATGAAATACCCACTTGTGGGAAAAGTGCGTAAGTCAATAAATCATCTATTTTATTGTCAGACAGAGTAATGCCTTTTTCAGACACAACAGTGTCAAATTCTTGCTCAAGAATATGCATCTCAGGCGCGATATTGTCAGCTGGGCGACAAGTTATAGGCTCACTACCTTCTAATACCTTGGCTTGTAGTGCTTGATCAACGGGTGCTGGTGCTGCACCATATTCGCCTTTTAAGATGCCAGCTGACTCTTTAGTAATAGTTTTGTAACGCTCACCTGTTAATACATTGAGTACTGCTTGAGTGCCCACAATTTGCGAGGTTGGAGTTACCAATGGGATGTAACCTAAATCTTTACGTACGCGTGGGATCTCAGCCATGACTTCATCAATCTTGTCTGATGCATTTTGCTCGCGCAGTTGACTCTCCATATTGGTCAACATGCCGCCTGGCACTTGTGAAAGCAAGATACGTGAATCCACACCCTTAAGTGAGCCTTCAAATTTCGCATACTTGCAGCGAATCGGCCTAAAGTAAGCGTCAATCTCTTCGAGTTTTTCTAAATCTAAGCCGGTTTTTCTTGGGCTATTTTCCAAGATAGAAACCACAGAATTGGTCGCAGAATGACCATAAGTCATACTCATAGAGCCAATCGCTGTATCAACTCGATCAATACCCGCCTCAACTGCTTTAATAATACTAGCCGTTGAAAGACCGGTAGTAGCGTGTGCATGTAGTTGGATTGGAATATCAACCGCTGCTTTTAACTCTTTAACTAGATCGTAAGCAACATAAGGCTGCAATAAACCCGCCATGTCTTTAATACAAAGCGAATGCGCACCCATGTCTTCGATGGCTTTCGCCATGTCAATCCAAGTTTGCATATTATGCACAGGGCTCACGGTATAAGAAATTGTGCCTTGTGCATGCTGACCTAATTTAATGGTTTGATCAGTGGCTGTTTTTAGATTGCGTATGTCATTCATCGCATCAAAAATACGGAAAACATTCACACCATTTTCAACACAACGATCCACAAACTTACGCACTACATCGTCACTATAGTGGCGATAACCTAATAAATTTTGCCCTCTTAACAGCATTTGCTGAGGCGTGTTTGGCATCACCGCTTTAATTTCACGAATCCTATCCCAAGGATCCTCACCCAAATAACGAATACAAGAATCAAACGTTGCACCACCCCATGATTCCATAGACCAGTAACCAATCTTATCCAGTTTATCTGCAATTGGTAGCATGTCATCAATACGCATACGGGTTGCAAATAATGACTGATGCGCATCTCTAAAAACAAGCTCAGTAATTTCTACTTTCTTGCCTTGTGCCTTACCTGGTTTTTTTGTTATATTTCTTAAAAAATTTAGCATTGCTTTATGCGCCCCTATGCATTTTAATCGCTTGTTCAATCACAAACTTAGTCTCTTCATCTAGTTCGTCTTTTAAGCTTAAATGATGATCATCATGATGCGTATCATCATCTTGCGACTGCTTGTTCATTTTTTGGATAACAATTGACATTAACTTGGTCACAAACACCAGTAAAGTCAAGAACAGAAATACAAAACCCATGCCAAACATAGTCAGATTGATTGCTTCTGCGATAAGGTCTGTTTGTTGTTCCATATTATTCTTTTATTGTATTAATTTGGTACCGATGGACGGGGTCGAACCGTCACTCCGTGAAGAACCGGATTTTGAATCCGGCGTGTCTACCAATTCCACCACATCGGCAATATCTTACTTATGTCTAAAGGTAATTCTTCCTTTGGTTAAATCATAAGGTGTCATTTCTACTGTCACCCTATCACCTGGCAATATACGAATATAGTGCTTGCGAATCTTTCCAGAAATATGGGCTAATACACTATGGCCGTTCTCTAACTCAACGGTAAATGTTGTATTCGGTAGCTTTTCTTTAACCACACCTTCTAACTCAATATAATCACTTTTTGACATTGTTTTGTCTTTATCTCAACTTGGTAAATGGGATTATTTTACCCGATTACAATAGGTTTAGCATAAAAAGGGAAAGCCTACAGTATTATTCAAATAAGCTATAATTAGCCTATTTTTAGCCAACGTTAAAGGANGATGAAAACAAGTTTTGAATTTTTCCCACCAAGAACTGATAAAGGCAAACAAACTTTAGCGCAAGTTCGACAAGAATTAAGCACAATTAACCCTGAATATTTTTCAGTAACTTTTGGTGCTGGCGGATCAACTCAGGACGCCACACTCGAAACCGTATTAGACATTCAAGCAAACGACAGTGTTTCAGCGGCACCGCATTTATCTTGCATTGGCTCCGAAAAAGCCAAAATTATCGAGCTACTCGATCAGTACAAGGCTGCTGATATTAATCGGTTGGTTGCGCTACGAGGTGATATCCCATCAGGTGTGCGTGATATTGGTGATTTTCGTTATGCCAATGAATTGGTTGAATTTATTAAATCTGAGTACAGTGACCATTTTCACATTGAAGTGGCTGCCTACCCCGAAATGCACCCACAAGCTAAAAATATTCAAACCGATCTTGAGCACTTTGCGAACAAAGTAAAAGCCGGTGCAGATGCTGCCATTACTCAGTACTTTTATAATGCAGATGCGTATTTTAGATTTCGAGATGACGCTCAAAAACTCGGTATTGATGTGCCGATTACACCGGGCATTATGCCAATTACCAACCACACACAATTATTTAGATTTTCTAATATGTGTGGCGCAGAGATTCCGAAGTGGATCTTGGAAAGACTTAAACTTTATGAAAATGATTTGACCTCTTTAACTCTGTTTGGAACGGAAGTAGTGTCTAATCTATGCCAAACTCTTAAAGATCAAGGAGTTGATAGCTTTCATTTCTACTCAATGAATCGAACTGAGCCATCACTATCAATCGCTAAAAATCTGCTTTAGTGTTGTTTGCCAACCCATTCTTGAATTTTGTGCAAGTATTCTTTATTTTCAGAGTGGCAAAGATCCTCAAGAACAATCAGTCTTTCGCTTAATTCTGCGAAAACATGCTCATAATGCTGGTTTTTAATTTCCTCTTTATAAATTCTAGACTTTAAAACAGCAATCGCACTAATATAAGCTTTTTCATTTTCAGCATGCGCAGTGTCAACAGAGCCTGCTTTATAAATAGCATCGTCTTTAATCTGCTGCATTTTTTGAATACGCTTATCTTGTTCAGAATTTAAATTAGCATTGGGATAAGCCAATCTTAAACTGTCTGTTGTGACATAGCCTTCGTGTGTTTGTAATTTACCACTATTGATTTGCATCTGAATATCAAAACGACTAACACCCAACATTCGTGCTGCCTTTGACACGCTTAACTTAACCATCTTCTCTCCCAAAAAAATAAGCTATAGTTGACAAAATAACTAGGTTTTACTCATTTGTCAAGTGTATTAGTGTTTTATAAAATTGATTCAAAGAGGTATTTGTATAAATAGGGATGATTATAAAAATGACAAATTTTATTAACTTGGAATTTTTTTAAATTCATTCCTAGCAGAGCTAAGGGTGTTTTTAAAAGATTTCCAAGTTGATGAAAGGTGGTGTTTTTATGGTTATTCATACTTATGCAAAGATCTCTTAATAGCTTGCATAAGCCCTTCGTCGCTGGTTTGTGGTGCAACTTCAACCTTATAAAAACCAACTGACTGTGCGTAAGTTTTGATTCGATCGCTCAACACCACTAACGGATATTGCTTGATAGACTGAAGTGCCTTAACATCCATTTGTTCAACCATTGACATCAAAGTTGATAAATTTTCCACACTGGTAATCGTGATAACACCTTGGTCACTTTGTAAAAATTGGGTTAATGAAGCCTGATGAAGAGGTACAACCTTACATTGGGTACGCTCATATACTTCAATATATTCAACAATATTATTTTTACCCAAACCCTCTCTTAAAGTTTCTCGACCACCCTTGCCTCGAAATATTAAAACATCTTTATCTGATAATTCCTTCACTTCAGGCATTGCTAGTAATGATTCACTGGAGGCTTTGGTTTGTGGAAAAGCATCCACTTTAAAACCNTGATCGTTTAACTTTTTTGCCGTTACTGCACCGACTGCAAAAATTTTATCATGGCGATGGTCTAAAGAACTCAAGGCTTCTAAGCCATACTCCACCGCATTAGCACTAATAAAAATCACCACATCGTAACGCTCTTTTAAAAGGTGCACTCTTTAAAGCTTCAATTCTTAGAGTGGGGAATAAAAGTGCTTGATGTCCGCGCTCATTGACCAAAGTCTCTAACGGCTTAACTTGGCTAAAACGGCCGTGTTAATAAAACATTCAAAATCCTAATAACTCTGCAATAATACGAACCTTATTCAATGCCTCACTCTCTGCAAACTTGCAAATGAGTAAAGTTTTTGTGTTCAAACTTGATGCCTCTTCAAGATAAGCACGCATTTGTTTTTCATCCCACACCTCAGATGAATATAAAACAGGATATTGATTGAATGATAAATGCTTACCCACCACAACAGCAGCTGTTAAATCAAGCGCAAGTGCTTTGGTTGATTGAAAGCAGATTCGGTAGTTTTTCAATAAAGCCATCACCTCAGGCTTAGGTGTTTGGTCAAGTTCACAAAATAAAGTGAAATATTGTTGATAATCAGCTACCTCAGAAAGTAAAGTTGCCAGTTGCTGTGTGTCTGTTAACTGCGCTTGCTTAATAGATAAAACTAACTCAAACTCTTCTTCTGTATCTTCTATCTCTTCAAAAATTTGATCCAAATCTTCATCAGTATCAATCGATAGAGAGAGCGTCTTAAACAAAGTAGAGTAATAGTCAAATCGCCATTCTTCAGGCAGGTCATCTGGATAAAAATCATCTTGCAGGTTTAAACCGCTGCGACCAATTAAAAATTCTGTTTCACTCATTGAGCTCTAATCCATTTATAATAGGTGAAAAATTACATTGTGTATAAAACATGGCAGACATTCTACTACCAATTATTGCTCTTTTATCAGGTTTTGCACTTTTAATTTGGAGTGCCGACGAATTTACCAATAATGGTGCAAAAATTGCCAATATTTTTAAAGTCTCACCGTTAATTATTGGTCTTATTATCTTTGGCTTTGGCACCTCCGCACCAGAAATGCTAGTGTCTGGACTAGCTGCATGGGATGGCAACACTGGTCTGAGTATTGGTAATGCCATTGGTTCTAATATCTTTAACATTGCTTTAGTGTTGGGTATTAGCGCTATCATTGTGCCGATTGAAGTGCGTGGAGATATTTTAAAAAAGGAATGGATTTTCTTAATGGTTGCCACGCTTTGTGCAGGCTTGTTGTTAAGCGATGGGCGTCTTGACATTACTGACGGACTTATTCTATTGTCGATGCTAATTTTATTTCTAGCCTACACACTAAAAGAATCAAAAAATAAAAATCATCACGAGTTTGATGATCTTGAACATGCCACAAACAAAAGTCAAACCAAAAAAACATGGTTGATGCTACTCATTAGTTTAGCGGTACTGATATCCAGTGCAAAATTAGTCGTGTACGGCGGCGTTGAGATTGCCAAGTTTTTTAATGTCTCCGACTTAGTGATTGGTCTAACAGTAGTGGCGCTTGGTACCAGTCTGCCAGAATTAGCAGTTTCAATTAGCAGTGTACTCAAAAAACAATTTGATATGGTGGTAGGCAATATCATTGGCTCTAACCTCTTTAATACTATTGCCGTATTGGCTATCCCAGGCTTAATCCACCCTTCTGATGTGCCTGAACAAGTACTTAGTCGAGACTACCCAATCATGCTGCTGTTGACGGTACTACTATTTGGTGTGTCTTACAAATTTGGCAAAAAACACATTATCAACCGCTTTGAAGGGGTGGTGTTAGTCGGTGTGTTTAGTTTTTATATGTGGCTGTTGTTTTGAACCTATCCTTTAAAAGCGAACGTGAAACTCAAATATTTTCACAACAACTAGCCCAATGCACACATTCAATCAACCAAGCTATTGTCATTTACTTAGAGGGCGATCTAGGCGCGGGAAAAACCACGCTTGCTCGAGGTTTTATTCAAAGTTTTGGTTTTGATCGAGTTAAAAGCCCTACCTACTCTCTGGTAGAAAGTTATCAAAATTCTGATATTT
>AJXC01000376.1_pt1 | contig 17433 bp, 22 predicted proteins | sample 404948 | NCBI WGS metagenome assembly AJXC01 (sample SAMN02954314, study PRJNA77837) | marine metagenome | biome: aquatic; feature: Guaymas Basin Hydrothermal Plumes; material: sea water; isolation source: Guaymas Basin Hydrothermal Plumes and Background water depths 1600, 1775... ... | reverse complement strand
AATTTTAGGTAAAGTTGATGTTGAAGAAATGGATCAAATTCAACGTTGGACATATGATTATGTTTCAAAATTTATAACTATTGATGCTAAAGTTGCAAAAAATATGAAAAACAACTTATCAAAGATTGTGAATTAACAGAAGATGAAGCTGTTGAAATTGTTAATATCAGACCAACAAGTATGGCTGAATTACGTTCTTTTACATTTGGTTGGAAAAAATTAATTCTTGCTGAAACCCTGGAAAAATACTAAAAATAATTCAGGCACATTCTTAATTATTCTGGAGCAATAAATTTTGTATCGGGCCCAATCCCATTCTAACAGGTATGAAGAATATGCATATGTTTTAGATTTTAATCCTAGGGGCAAATCAACTACTGTTAAAGGAAGAGATGGGATAATCATCACTGCTATTGGTGAAGAACGTCTAACTCTTTTAGAAGTTCTTGGTGTTACAAATTCTACTTTTGAAATTGGAGAAAAAATTTTCATTGGTAAGGAAGGAAGAACAAAAATTTCATCTGTGTTGGGAAAAATGGAGTATAATCATATATCATCATCTGCTCAAAGTGAATTATCTACTGTTGTAGAAAATATTGTAACTGTAAATGAAAAAAAATTTGTAGAATATCTTAACAATGCACAACCATTAACACCAAGAATTCATGCACTTGAATTAATTCCTGGAATTGGAAAAACATACATGAAAATAATGTTAGAAGAACGAGAACAGAAGAAATTTGAGAGTTATGTAGATTTACAAGATAGGGTTGGATTCAAAGATCCGGTAAAACATATTTCTGAACGAATTATGGATGAAATTTCTGGTGAAAGTAGAATGAATCTCTTTGTAAAGAGATGATAAAGCGTAAATTATTGGGACAACACTTTCTTAACTCCAAATCTATTGCAGAACTTATTGTTGATGAGGCTAAAATTTCTAAAACTGATATTGTTTATGAGATAGGAACAGGACTTGGTATACTAACTCCATTATTATGCAAAAAAGCTCAAAAAGTTATTTCAGTTGATGCAGATGAAAATCTAATCAAAAAGGCAAAATCTGAATTTTCTACAATTGATAATCTTGTATTGAAGTCAGGTGATGGTTTTAAGAAAAAAGATGTGTTTTCAATTTTTGTTTCTAATCTTCCTTACTCTAAAAGTAAAGACGCAATTGAATGGTTAGCACAGAACTCTTTTTCTCATGGAATAATCATGGTTCAAAAAGAATTTGCAGAAAAACTTCTTGCAACATCAAAACATAGAAGAGCCATTAGCATAATTGCAACTCATGCATTTGATATTACAAAAATATCTGATGTAGGTAAGAATAGTTTTTCACCTCCACCTAAAGTTGATTCTATGATTTTAACGATTTCAAAAAAAACTGATATGGATAAAAAATTAATTTCTACTATACATAAAATTTTTTCTTATAGGCGAAAAACTGTAAAAAATATTTTAAAACAATTCAATAAACAAAGCACTATGGAGAAACGTGTTGATGAACTTTCAGGAGATGAAATAGTTAATCTTGCAAAACAAATTCTTAAAAAATGATGAATATCCTCCATCTGAGGATACGTTTTTTATTGCAAATAATATTGAAAATGAAAAAGGAGATTACGCGCTAGATGTTGGAAGTGGATCAGGATATCTCACAAAATTACTTTCTGAAAATTTTTCTTTTGTTATTGGTACTGATATTAACTATAATGTATTACAACATCAAAGCTCCTACAAAACACAGAATTTAATTTGTTGTAATGGTTCAGACGCATTAAAAATAAAATTTGATTTTATTGTTTGTAATTTACCTTATTTGGCAACTGATGAAATTTTAGATGTTGCAACTGATGGTGGTGCTGAAGGATTTGAAATCCCTAAAAACATATTTGATTCTGTTTTGAAAAATCTTAAAGAAACTGGTAAATTTATTTTTGTTACCTCTTCTCTATCAAACTATCAAAAACTCATAGATTATGCTCAAAAACTAGGCTTGAAAACTAGAATTATTGCAAAAAAGAAACTATTTTTTGAAGAACTAATTCTTGTAGAGGTAATTAATTAATTATTTTCTTAATCTTTCTTTTGCATATGTAATAATTGCATCCGTCATTTGTGTAGTTGATGCATTTCCACCAATATCCCATGTTACTGTATTTCCTTCGTTAATTACTTGTTCAGTTGCAGCAAATATCGCATCTCTTATTTCTCTTTCACCCATGTAATCTGCCATCCAAGCTCCTGATAGAACAGTTGCAGTTGGATTCACTTTGTTTTGCCCTGTAAATTGAGGTGCACTTCCATGTGCTGCTTCAAACATTGCATAATTTTCTCCAATATTTGCAGAATAAATTAATCCAATTGAACCAACCAGTGCTGATGCAAGCTCAGAAATAATATCCATAAATAAATTGGTACTAACTAATACTGAATTGTTAAACTGTTCAGTTGCAATTACCATTTGTTGTGCCATGTTGTCTATGTAAATTTCAGATAATTCTATTCCCGTACCTTCAACTGCTTTTTGTGTTTCATCCCAAAATATCCCATCTGTTTCTTTTAGGATATTTCTTTTTGTAATTGCAACCATTTTTTTCATATTAAATTTATTTGCCCAATCTACTGCAGAATTAACTAGTCTTCTACTTCCTGGTCTTGTAATTTTTCTGATTGCTATTGCAGCATCTTCTGTAATTTTTGTTTCTACCCCTGTATACAGACCTTCAGTTGCTTCTCTAAAACATACACAATCTAGTTTTCTATCTGGAGTTAATCTATCATAAGTTTTAGTTGGTCTGATATTTGCATAAAGATCAAATTTTTGTCTTAATGTAACTGCTACACTTCTTGGAGCCCCTGGAACTGGAATTGTAGTAGTTGGACCCTTAAAGCAACAATCTGATTCTTCTAATTTTTTCATTGTTGAATCTGGAATGTATGATGCATCTTTTCTTCCATTTTTCTCCCATTGCTCTGAACCTACTTCACATAGAATCAATTCTGATTGAAAATTACATTCTTTTAAAACTCGTAACATTGAATCTACAACTTCAGGCCCAATTCCATCCCCTCTCATTACTACAGCTTTTTTACTCAAATCTGCAAATTTTTGAGAAGTTTATTATTTAATTCAATCTACCCCCAACTAGAATTACCGCTAATTTAGAAATAATTTTTTTTGATAAAACAAACATACTCAATGACTTATTTACAGATCAATTCTAGGCATAATTATGCGGGGGTCGCCTAGCCCGGTAGGGCGTGAGATTGCTAATTTCATGTTCGCAAGAACTCGTGGGTTCGAATCCCTCTCCCCGCGCCATTAAAACTTAATAGGCCGATTTGGAGAGTTTTTTTATGGGACGTAGAAAAAGCCAAAAAATTATTCGTACAGGCCCAAAAAATGCTACCACTGGAATGTGCCCATTATGTCAAACAATTGGAAAAATATTCCTTTTAGGCTCACCTGGTCAAGAAAGAGCAAAATGCGAAAAATGTCGTCAGGAATTTGAATTATAGTTAAAACATCTTATCCAGACTAATCACATTAACTACCCATAACTTTTTAAGACAATTTCCTATTCACAAGTAATTATGAGTACAGAAGCTGAAACCATTTATGAACGAGTTGCAAAACTTGAAGATGAAATTGCATTACTTCGTAGTGAACTAGATCTTGTGAAAAGAGCATTTAGAAATAAACTTGCTCGTCATGAAATATCTTTGGTTAAACAAGGAAAAGATATAGATTCTATAATTGATTAATTTTTTGTCTTAATACTTCTAATCAATTCTAAAATAAAATCTACGTCTTCTGCATTGGGATTCATTTCTAAATACCTATTCAAATATTCTAATGCTTTTTTGGAATTTAGTAATCTCTGTTCTAAAATTCCTTTATCTCTAATATCTTCTGGTGATTCTGATTCAATTGCCAATGCCATGTTTACACAACGTAATGCTTTTTCATACACGAATGATTGTATGTATGAATTTTTTAAATTACGAACCATTCTAATGAGAATTTGTTCTGATTTTACTTCATCTAAAAATTCTGGTTTAAATTCTAATTCTCCACCAAAATTTGCATCTAAAATTCCTTGAAGATCATCAATATCTAATAGACGTCCATCATAATATGGATCTAAAATCATTTCTTCGTTGTATTTTACTAATATGTGACTTGGAAATCCCACAATTTTAAGATCTAATCCTATGAATTTTGCAATTTCAACATAAAGGATTGATTATTGTAATTGGAAGGCCTGATTTTTTATCTATTACTTCATTAAGAAAATTATTTTTCGGATTATAGTAATCATCATCATCCCCACTAAAACCTAAATTTTCAAAGAGATGTTCATTTAACATTGAAATCAAATATGTGGGATTTTTTACATCACTAATTGATTCTTTTAATGACATTCCAATTCGATTTATTTTTTTAATATAATTTTCAACTTGTAAATCTGGATATTCTATAAGCTGTGCAAATTTGAGGCATTTTTCAATCAAGTTAAAGTTTGGATTTCTTACAAATGATACCCATTCTGCAACTAGTGGATCAAATTTTTCACTCAATTATTACTGACTCAGTTTTTTTAGATATAGTTGAGGATCTTTCAATTCTTTTGTATTTGGGGGAATTTCAATCATTTTTTTGAACGTACTTGTGCCTAATTTTTCATATAATGCTTTAGTGAAATCTTTACCCATACTTTTTCGCACTTGATATGCTGAAAAATCAGTCCCCATGAAAGTGGTGAGATAATTTTGAAAATCTTGATCATCTTTTAAGATATTTTCAATAGCAAAGGCTGCCATTCCTTCCATCGCTGTAAATGCAGCATGATGTTGTTGTATTGGAACTAACCATTTTTTATAAATATCTAAAAGTTGTGGTATCGATTCACCTATTTTTGGATCCATTTCTACATGAGTGAATGTCATAACATCTGGACCTATCTGCTCAATCAAGAAATGATCTGGATTCAAAAAGAAAAATAGATTTGCTTTTTTTGCAAATGGAAAATCATCTGGTACAGCTTGCAATTGACAATATTCTGAAAGACTGTTAATTATTTTAGTATCTAATGATAAATAATACCTGCTAATTCTTCATTTATTTTGTTTACTTCAATTGCTGCATTTTTGTTTACTTGCTGTAAATTCCCCTGTGCTGCATGGATCAATTCTTCAAGAACCGTCATTTTTACAGCTCCTATGTATCCAGAGTTTACATTATTGAATTTTAATTCATATGGTTCACCTTGTTTATGGAGAATTATTTCTGGATATCTTGATAGAACAAATTTATTTAAATAAATTACTGAATCTAGATAATCTCCATACGTTGTTGTAATTTTAGAAATGTATTGAATTGCATATGTCGAATATACTAAATATTTAGCAGTATCTTCTTGCATTAATTCTGCAATTTTTGTTTTATCCTCTTTTGCAACTGCATTAAATAATTCCGTTACAAATTCTTTTGATTCTTTATCTGCAAATACTTTTTCTCCTTTCAATCTTTTTAGATCTGTTAATTCTGGAAATTTTAATTCAATATTTTCTGGAACTTTTACTCCTAAAAATTCCTCTACTTTATCTTTGTAATCTAAAAAAATACCTGTTGCAATATCTTCCAAGTTTTTGAATTCTACTTTTCGGCTTATATCGTCCTTGGCTCTACTTGCTAATTTGATAATTTCTTTCTCTTCATCAATTTCCACTGATAATTGTCCAAATAATGCCTCAGTAAATTCTTGAAATTCTCCCAAATTGTTTCAAATTTAGAAATACTACATTTAACATTAACTTGATCTATTTTTTTTAACCCCAATTTCTTATTATTGGAAAATAATAACAATGAAATATCGAAATAATACTTAGAATTGTATGTTAGCTGTTATCATAATACCCATTTTAGTCGTTGTTCTAGTTGCTGTTTCTTCTTATCTTGTTTACAAATTACTACTTCATGATTTATTGTCTAAACGATCTATTACTCAAACACTTAAAAAATATAATATTGAAAAAACACCTTTTCAAATAATTAAAGAATATTATGATAATAAAGGAGAATCGTTATCTCGTCAAGAAATTCAAAAACTTGAAAAAAACTATAGACAAAATGAACCTGAACAATTTCTTGCAATGTATGATGCAATAAGAGATAATTCTAAAAACAAAGAAAAATAATAATTTTCTTTAATTACTTATGGTGTAATTGGAATTGAAATAAATGGTGTTCCACCTTCTCCCACTACAAGTGGTAATCTACCATCCCATGCTTGTGTCTTTAACCATTCTAGATAGAATGGATTTGATGATAGGGCTCTATTGATAATTGAGATTGCTTCTGCTTCACCTTGTGCTTCTGCAATGTTTGCTGCTGCAGTACCCACAGCCTGTGCTTCTAATTGTCTTGCCTCTACTTCGATTCTAATTAGATCATTTTCTGCTTTTTGGGCTTTTTGTTCTGCTTCTACTTTAGATTCAATTGCTTTTGCAAATAATGGTGAAAACTCAAAGTCTGTGATTGAAATTACTTCTGTAACTACATAAAATTGAGTTAATCTATCTCTAATTGCATTTTCAATATCTGCTTTGACCAATGGTCTTTTAGTAATTAATTCCTCAGCATTATAATTTGCAGATACTTGTTTTACTGTTTCATCGATTGCTGGTTGAATAACTCTATTTTCATATGATAAACCAATTTCTTTGTAAAGAAAGTGAACTCTTTCTGTATCTGGATGATAGTTTACGGTAACTGTTGTTTGAACTGTTTGAAGATCTTTTGATGCACTTCTAGTTGATGTATCATACTTTAGTGTACGAACTTCCATTTGGACTACTTCATCTTGAAATGGAATAACAAAGTGAATACCTTCATCTAAAGGTGGATTTGTAAGATCTACTGCACTCCAATGTGTTAGTATGCCTCTATTACCTGCATCTACAATTTTCACTGAGGATGAAGCTACTACTCCTATTATGATAAGAACAATAATTGCTCCAAGAACCATTTTAATTGCATTCTGGTTTACATTCATTCCAGGTGATTGATACTTTGACAACAGAAATAGTATGCATGTCCTATTATTATACCCATCACAAATTGGTTCTTGAATATTTGAATATCTAACTCAACAGATTTATCCTGTTTATTCATACAAAATATGATGGAAGCTGATTTTTCATGGATTTATTTAATAATTTTCTTAATGGTTCCACTAGCTCGATTTGTTCCTCGTCTTTTGAGAAAAAAGAAATTACAAAATCTTTCTTCTCAAAAAATACCTGAAAAACAATTTGAATCTGATTTTAATAAATATCAGGATCAATCAGATAAACAATTTGAATCAAAACCAACTGAATTTCATAAAGAATCTTCAAAAACATCTTCTAAACCTCAAACCAAAAACATGCTTGTTTTAGGTGAATTACATAGAGGCGTAAATTCATTTGAAAATATTCAAAAAAATACGGGATTAACTAATACAGAACTTGATTCTATTTTAGAAGACTTGGAAAAAAAGGGTTTGATGAAAACTCAGCAAAAACAAGGACTACTTGGAATGAAAACTGAATTAATTCCAACTGATAAGGGATTCAAAGAATATTATTCTTAGAATTTATGTTCGATACAATCTCCAATTTCCTCTAATTATCTAAAACTATCTCAAAATTATAAGAATAATCTGTGTGCCGGGGGCGAGTTTCGAACTCGCGACCTCCAGATTATGAGTATTGCCTTAGTTGGAGAACCGTTAGAGTTTACCAATTGAACTGGCACTCTAACCAGGCTGAGCTACCCCGGCATAATATATGGCTCAAAATATGGGAAATTAAATGATTCTACTTGAGAATTTTTCTTATTTTTTTATTTTTTCATAAAATTCACTAGTCTTTGAATTTTATTTGAGATTCTTCCACTCTACATCCTCATTTTTTACCCAGAGGAATTTCTTTTGTAATGCTGCTGTATACAATTTATCCCATTCGGCTCCAACTTCATCAGTCCATGCTTTGAAAATACGTGGATCAATGTAGTTTCTAAGGGATGTTCCAATGGCATAATCTTTGGTTTTTTCTGATAAATCTAATTGAAGTTCTAGTTTTTCTTAATCTTTCTTTATGTTTTGATTTTTGTTTTTTAATTTGTTCATTTAATGTTTTTACTCTTTTTACTTTACTCTTCTTTTGCGTATCTGTTTTTGGTTCCTTTGTTTTTACTTTTTTCAGAGTTTCTTGAGTTTTTTTCCAGACTTGTTCTTTTTCTAATTTTTTAATAGAATCTCTTTTCTTTTGTAATGTTAGTTCATATGTTTTAGGAATTGTTCTTTTATGATTACACATCATAGCAGCTTCCAAGTTTGCTAGTTTGGCATGGTATAATTTTTCATTTGCTGTCTTTCCTTTGATATTATCATGTTTTACTAGATAGTTTTTGACAACTGTAGTTGCAAGATATGTTCTAAACACTTTGGCAGTTAATCCTTTTACAATACTTGAATAATATTGATTAACATGTCTTGATGTAATGTCTTCAAAAATTTCTTCTTTTGGTTTTTTCTTTTCTATTATTTTTTTAAGATTTTCATGAAATTGTTTATCATGACCTTCAGCTACTACCGTTTCTTGCCATCTAACACTATCTTTACCTAGAAAATCAAACTCAATTGTATTTGCTGTAATTTTGATGTGCTCTTTTCTAAGAGTTGTTGCGCCTACAGTATCTGCTTCATCTGGATCTTTTTCATCTCCTACTCTCATAGCAGTTCTATAAATCAAATAACATGCAGTAGATATTTTACTAATTTTAGGATCTTTACTTCTCATGTCCTTTACTATTCTATCTTTTATTTTGTCAATTTCATTTGAGAGCTTTACTGCTTTTTCATATTTTTCTTTGTCTCTATCTTGTTTTAGTCCTGCAGTATCTGCAAGCCATACGTATTTTCTTTTTTGTGTAAGAAAATCCATCCAACTAGCTAACCACATAGAGTCATTATCGTGAATTATTTTCCCCCAGTCACCTTCAGGTTTTTTTGCATCTTTTCCAAGGTTTAATGTAACATCTTTTGCTGTAACTCTAGGCTTTCCATTTTCCTCTTAGTGGGTGTTCTCCTCTTCCGATGAATATGCCTGGTGGTTCTGCCATGTAGTTTCCTACTTCTACTTCTTTTCCATCCATGATGGCAATTCCATATTTTATTTTTAATTTTTCTCTTAGTTCTTTTCTTTTAACAGCTAATGCTTTTCTATCTTCTTTTGTCATCATTTCTTTAAGATCTTTTTCTTTATCTACAATTTTGTATGCGTTGGAAAAANTCAATATCTTCATATGATATTTTTTTAAATTTTGAATCTAATGTTTTAGCAAAATCTCCTGTAAAGTTTTTTTGAAAAATTTTTATCTTGAGCATATGGTGTATCTTTCTTCTTTGCCCACTGATACACCATTTCTTCTTGATTTAGATCAAGATTGATAATTTCTCCTTTGATCTTTATTTTGATTCCTTGTATTTCGTATTCTGGTGGGAATAAGATTCCATTATGTTGTAGTTTTTTCCATTTCATATTCTTTCACTTTAAAATTGTGGACTTTGACAAAAACTCAATTGTATCTGTATATAATTTAATCCCAGTTCTATTTTAGGCTGGAAATAGCTCTTTACTCATATATTTTTCAAATTCGATGTCTGTTTTTTCTTTCTTTGCTTCCATAAACATCGCAGCGTCAGTTCCTACAATATATCTGGGTAAAATTTCATCACTATGGATTGCTTTCATTATAACATCTGCAACTTGTGATGGTGCAGTACCCATTTCAGACATCATTTTAAGACCTGCTAAAATATGATCTGTTAGTTCTTTGTATTTTGGGTCTGTTGTTGATTCTGGAATTTTCATTGAATCATAAAAGTTAGTTTTGACAACTCCTGGTTCTATTAATGTAGTTTTTATTCCAAATTGACTTAATTCGTATCTTATACATTCACTAAACCCTTCTAATGCAAACTTTGTACTGATATAAGCTGGTGATCCTGGAAGTCCAATTTTTCCAACAACTGAACTAATATTTACTATAATTCCTGATTTCTGTTTTCTCATAATTGGAGATACTTCTTGAATAATTCTTACAATACTAAAAAAATTTGTTTCAAATTGTTTTCTAAAATCATTTATTGACACATCTTCTGTACATCCAAATTGACCATATCCTGCATTATTTACTAAAACATCTAATCTCCCATGTTCTGAAGATATTTTTTTAATTACTGAAATTATGGATTCTTCTTTATTTACATCTAATTCTATAATTTTTATTTTAAGATTTTCTTTTTTACTGCATATTCTAATTCTGCTGATTTGTTTACATCTCTCATACTAGCAAATGTTTCATACCCATCCCTTGCTAATGCTAACACTGTTTCTAATCCAATACCTGATGAACTACCAGTTACAAGAGCTACTTTTTTCCATAATTATTCTAATTTTTTCTTATATTTATCCCATTTTGATTTTTTATACTAATGGTCTATCTCCTTCTACAGGATCTATTAGCACTGTCTTTTCTCCATTGTTGATTCTTTCTAAAATCTCAAGTGCTGAGTATTTATGTAAAAATTCATTATTATTTCCACATCTGTATGAAAATGTACATCGAGGACATCCTGCCTCATTTTTACATGGACATTCTTTTACAATGTGCATACTTCTTTCAAGAGCTTTTTCAAATCTATCATACAATGCTTTACTGGCACCACTACCTCCTATGGCACCATCATATATGAAAATCAAGCCTGAAGTGCCTAGTGATATACCTCCTAAATCTTGTGATACTCCTCCAGTAATCATATTACTACCTTCAATTACAACATGCTCTGTTGCATGATATCCACTAGCTTCTGTATATTCTTCATCTTCTGATTTCTTCATAATTTTTAGTGGTCTTGGAGCATGAAATACAATTCCTTTTGTAATGAAATCATATTCTAATGGTGTATCTAAAATTACTTTCTCTCCTTGTGTTATCTCTTGTCCTAATTCTATGTTTACATAACCATACACTTTTTTCTCAATATGCAATTTACAAAATGCTATTTCAATTCCACATGCATTTCTTTTTTCAAATATGGTTTCAATTGTTGGCCATTCTTCTGTAAGTGATTTTGTGTAATATGGATAATCTTTTGGAATTCTTTCTATCTTAGCATAATTTTTTCAGGATAACCNAATTCTTTTACTTTGTAACGTGATCCTGCAAGAAAATAAATTGCATCTTTATGTAATTCTTCTAATGCAATTGGTAATACTCTGTCTCCTACTTTTTTTCCATTTAGAAAAATATCTATTGATTTTCCAATACCTCTTATACTGTAATTATTTAGAATTGAATTAATTTTTTTCAAAATTTGGAATAATTCTATTATTGGATACTATCATGTTTTCTTTAATGATGTGCTGTTTTATGACATCGTGATGTTCTTTTAATTCATGTTTAGAAATTGGCTTGTCACATGCCATTGCTAGAACTTGAAACTCTTCTACAAATGGATTTTTTGGATCAATGTATGTTTTCTCAATATCTTCAAAATAATCATCTGGATGATTTTTGTAATATTGAGAAATAGGATCATTTCCTAAAGTTAAAAATGCATATCCTTTCTGACCTTTTCTTGCAGCTCTTCCTATTCTTTGAGTTAATCTGTTTACTGGTATTGTAGAAGATATTACGCAATCCACATTTCCAACATCTATGCCTAATTCAAGCGTAGGAGTGCATGATATTGCTTGTAATTTATCTTCCTTGAATTGTTTTTCTACTGACATTCTATAATTTGCCATTAAACCTGCTCTGTGTACTTTGATGTTGATTTTTGTGTTTTTTGCTTGAATTGCTAAAAGTTCAGCATTCAAATGCGAATTACTAAAAATCATTGTTTTATGATTTTTACTTGTTAATTTTTTTGTCAATTCTACCATTAATTTTCTTTGTGTTCGAAGTGATGGAAATAACATTACAAAAGTTGTTTCTCCCTTTTTACCTGATCCTTGAATTATCTGCATTTTTTCTCCAAATAATTGTTCACAGAACTTTTTTGCATCTTCAAGTGTAGCTGATGCTGCAACAAATTGTAATTTTGTTTTACAAATACGTTTTAGTCTTTTTATAATGTAATGAACATTTGATCCAAAAATCCCTGAATACACATGTGCTTCATCAACTACTAAAATTTTTGTTGAATTTAGTAAAGTTGAAAATTTTGTTTGATGCCATAAATGATAATGTAATACATCAAAATTTGTAATTAAAATTTCTGGTGGAGTTTCAATAATTTCCCTTCTTTCTTCTATTTTTGTATCTCCATCAAAAACTTTTACTTTAACATTAATTTTTTCAGTAAATTTTTCAATTTTTGGATATTGATCTCTTGCTAATGCTTTTGTTGGATATACGAAAATTGCAAATATGCTTCCTTGACTAGATTCTTTCTTTATTCTTTCTATAACTGGAATTAAAAATGATTCTGTTTTTCCTGATGCAGTAGGTGCTTCAATTATGACGTTCTCCCCAAATACTATTTCTTGAATTGCATCTTCTTGAAAATTTATAAAATTGTTTTATTTTTAATTCCTTTAGATAGATTTGAAACATTTTCATTTAATCCTAATTTTTCAACTTTACAACCCATTTTAGGCTCAGAATTCTTTAATATTTTATATTCTGAAATAAAATCTTTTTTTGAAAATAAAATTTCTTCAATCATTTTTTCTGGATTGGTTTTACCAATCATTTTTCTAATTTCATTTTCTGACCTAATGATCCCTTCATCTGTTAATCCTTCTGAAAGTCCTTTTTCAGAAACTAATCCTTTATCAAATCTTAAAAGAAATTCAAGAAATACTTCATCAGGATTTTTTGAAAATTCTAATATGTCTTCAATACCACATTTACTGCAAGATACATGCATTTTTTTGTTAAATGTTTTTTGAATTTCTATTTTTGATTTACATTTTGGACATGAGAATTTCAAGATCTATTTGATAAAAATGCCTTGGTGATTTATTGTTTAATTATTTTCTTGATTAATGACATGATTTATCTAGAAACTATCTCTGAATTATAAAATACATAATATCTCTCTTAAAGTTGAATAAACGAATTAGATTGGGTTTATTTGTCTCTAATTGGCTAACTATAATCAGTGAATACTTCGATTATAGTTATTGTATTATCTTTGGTAACCGTTGGAATGTTTTCTTCTCTTAGCTTTGCACAACAATTTGAAGATCTTGATTATAGTATTCGTGGTGGAGACGTTTTAAATTTTGAAATAGATTCTGAGACTGCATCTCTACTTGTTTCAATTGATGCTAGGGCAAGAGGAGAATTAATCATTACATTACCAAGATATTTGATTGATGCAAAAATTGGTTCTGAAGATACTGACTTTGATATCTTTGTTCGTGGTTTCAAACTTGCTTCATATGATGAAACCGTCACTCCTTATGATAGAACTATTACGATCCCTTTCAAAAGATCAAATGATGAACTAATTATTGTGGGAACACATGTTTTTTCACAGCCATCCTCTACTGTCCAAAATGTTCAGACACAATCAATAGATCAAATTGTACAATCTGAATTAAGAATGGAGATACCTGACGGAAAAGCAAAATTATTGATATTTTCTGATACTAATTGGTCTGGTGCATTCCAGTCTTCCAGTACTGATTTTACTGAAATAACTGGTCAAGATAATGATGATGTTCTTTTTGGATGTGATTCTACTTTTGGACGTGAAGGTATTTTTGGTGCAAAAATTAAAAAATTAACACAAGACGGTTACTTGAAAATTTTTGTAATTCAAAATCAAAAAATAATATCTCAAGGATCTACTGACGCAAAATTTGGTGAAGTACTCCTTAATGGCAATTGCATACCTACTTCTAATTCTGCTCCTATCGGTGGTGGATGTCTTATTGCTACTGCAACTTATGGTTCGGAACTAGCACCACAAGTACAACAATTAAGAGAATTAAGAGACAACAAATTACTACAAACAGAAACTGGAACTAGTTTCATGAATTCATTTAATGATGTCTATTATTCATTTTCTCCAACAATTGCTGACATGGAAAGAGAAAATCCAGTCTTCAAGGAAATGGTAAAGCTTGCAATTACTCCTATGATTAGTTCATTATTTATTTTGAATAATGTTAATATGGATTCTGAAGAAGAGGTACTTGGATATGGTATTAGTTTGATTTTATTAAATATTGGAATGTATGTGGGAATTCCTGCTAGTATAATCTTTGGAATAAGAAAAAATTTCTAATTGCTAATGTGACTACGACTATTTAGTGAGATTGTTAGTTAACAGAGAAGAAAAAGATAGAAATTGGTCACATTTTATTGAATTTTAAAATTGAAAAAAATAGAAATTAACAAAATTTACAATCAAAACTGTATTGAAGGAATGAATTTAATTCCTAAAAACAAAATTGATCTTGTTATTACTGATCCTCCATTTGCTATAAATTTTAAATCAAAAAAAAGCCAATTACAATAGAATTGCTTCTAGAGTTTTATCTGGATATAATGAAATAAAACCTGAAAATTATTATGATTTTACATTTTCTTGGATGAGTGAAGTTTTTCGAATCTTAAAGGATTCTGGAAGTATGTATGTATTTTCAGGATGGAATAATCTTAAAGATATTTTGCGTGCATTAGATGATGTTGGATTTGTAACTATCAATCATATAATTTGGAAATATCAATTTGGTGTTGTAACTAAAAAGAAGTTTGTAACATCACATTATCATTGTCTTTATGTTTGTAAAGATGATAAAAAAAGAAAATTTTTTCCTTTTTCTAGATTTAAAAAAGAAGATAAATCTGATGAGGGCCGTAGTCTTCATTATCGAGATAAAGAAGATGTATGGGATATTAAACGAGAATATTGGTCTGGGGATGAAAAAACTCCTACTAAACTACCCTCTGAGATAATAAAAAAATTATTAGAATATTCTAGTGAAAAAAAAGACATTGTATTTGATCCTTTTCTTGGTTCCGGACAAGTAGCTGTTGTAAGTAAATCTCTTAATCGACGTTTTCTTGGATTTGAAATTGTTCCTGATTACTATAAATTTGCTAAAAAACGTTTAGATAAAAATCTGTATAGAATTAAAATCTCAAAATAATTTTTATTTTGTTTCAGAAGTATCTGGTGTTTTTTTACCTATTTTTGTAGAAATGTCTTTTTGAATCTCTTCATCTGTTTTTCCTTTAGTTTTAATTCCTACTGATTTAGCTAGTGTTTCTAGTTTTTCTCTTTCTGTTTCAACAGGGCCTGAGATTTTTGGTATTTCTTCTGTAACTTCTTTCATCTGTTGTTGAATTTCATTTTTTGCATTATTGTATTCATTAACAACTTTTCCCATTTTTTTTGCAACCCCTGGAAGTTTACCTGTTCCTAAAATTAATACAATTGCCACAAATATGATTATCATCCATTCACTACCCCCTATATTTAATGAATAATCTAACATATTCAGAAATTCTTTGATTTAAAATTAAACGTAATGTTTTCCATTGTGCCTAATCTGCTCATTATTTTGTTGAATCATTTCTTTATTTACTGATTCTCAATTTTTTCTGGTTCCAATTTTTTTCTTGATATTATGGCAAGTATTGTAACTCCTATTCCTATTATCCCAAATATCAGATATGGTGTTTCATCTCCAAATGACTGTGTAATTGGCCCTCCTATGGTTGGTCCTATTACCCATCCAAACCCAAAAATTGTTTCATATGCTCCGATAATCTTTCCTGAAATATTTTTTCTTGTTTTGCTTAAAATAATTTCTAACGTTAGAGGAAAAAATATACTAAATCCAAATCCCATTAAGACTAAAGCAATTCCGAACATGATAATTGAATCTGCAACTACTGATATTACTAATCCTAAAGAAACTGCTAAAGTTGCCGCAATCAATGTTTGACTTGTTTTTTTTGCAAATTTTCCAGCTAATGCCAATGACACTACTCGTGAAATACCAAATACAAAATATAATAATAAAATACTTGTTGCATCCATCCCATTATCATTTAGAAATGCTGGATAAATTGTTAGAATAATCCCAAATGATGATGTACAAAAAATTAGCAATGTAATTACTTCTGGAAATTTTTTCATATCTTTTATTGCTGAAAATGAAAATCTTTCATGATGTCTTTTCATATTTTTTCTTGAAGTAAGTAGTGATGTAATTATTCCCGCAGCTAAGATGAATGCTGCAATTTGAAATAAAATTCTATATGTTATATCCATATTTTCTAAAAATACNGTTCCGAGTAGTGGACCTATCATAAACCCCATTACAAAAAACATTGTAAACCAAGAGATGTGTTTGACTCTATTTTTTTCTGTACTTTCATTTGAAATGATGGATTCACATGGTGGCCAAAAAAAATGCATGAGCTATACCTGTCATTATTCTAAACCCCATTATTTCTGGAACGGATTGTGCAATGGATAGGAGATAAATTGATGCTGAATTAATTGCTGCACCTAATCCAAGTATGTAAGCATTGTTTATTCTATCTAATAATATTCCCACAAAAAGTGGAATGAACATGTATGGCACAAAATTTGCTAACCCAATAAAACCTAATTCTGAATATGTTGCACCAATAACATTTTTTGCAAAAATTGGTAATATTGGACCATGAAGTCCATATGAAATACCTATGATTAAACCTGTAATGTTTACTAAAATTAAAACTCTATTCATTTGTATGCTGCAACTATTATTGCACCACCCATAAGATCTTTCTCAAATTCAACTCGTGAAAATTTTTCTAATAATAATTCTTCAAGTTTTTTATTTTGAGGCCATCTTTTGTAAGTCCCATACAGTGTCCCAAACTTTAATCCTAATTTTCCTGCTGCTGCAAATGCTAGAATTGGAAGAATACATCTTAAATAAAATGAAACACCAATTCTAAAAAACGATTCATCTGGTTTTCCTAAATCTACAATAACCATACGTCCACCTTTTTTCAATACTCTATGTATTTCTGAAATTGCAATTCTTAAATTAATTGCATCTCTTAATGAATATCCACACAAAACTGCATCAAACTCTTCTTCTTTAAATGGAATGTGTTCAAAAACACCATTTGCCATATCTGGAGTTTCTTCAAAATGTGTACCTGTATTTTTTAACATGGGTACTAAAGGATCATAAAGTGTAATTGAGATACCTCCGTCTGTTAATTTTAGTGCAGTTTTAGACATATTTCCAAAACCTGATCCTGCATCTAAGATTTTATTTCCTGGAAACACTCTTCCTGAAATACCTCGATTTCTATGCTCTACATCTTTTCCTAATGATATTATT
>AJXC01001798.1_pt1 | contig 17559 bp, 16 predicted proteins | sample 404948 | NCBI WGS metagenome assembly AJXC01 (sample SAMN02954314, study PRJNA77837) | marine metagenome | biome: aquatic; feature: Guaymas Basin Hydrothermal Plumes; material: sea water; isolation source: Guaymas Basin Hydrothermal Plumes and Background water depths 1600, 1775... ... | reverse complement strand
CCGATTAAACCCGTCCAATAAGTGATTGGCATTTTCTTACGTAAGCCACCCATTTTTCGAATNTCTTGCTCGTGATGCATGGCCACAATGACCGAGCCTGCGCCTAAGAATAACAATGCTTTAAAGAAGGCATGCGTCATCAAGTGGAAGATTGCCACTGAATAAGCACTCACACCTAAGGCAACGGTCATATAACCGAGTTGTGATAACGTGGAGTAGGCTACTACTTTTTTAATATCGTTTTGCACAATGCCGAGTAAGCCCATAAACAAGGCAGTAATTGCACCTATCACCATGACCACAGTTAGTGCTACATCGCTAAGCTCAAACATTGGCGACATGCGTGACACCATAAAGATACCGGCTGTTACCATGGTTGCTGCGTGGATGAGTGCTGAAATTGGTGTTGGACCTTCCATTGAACCTGGTAGCCATACATGTAATGGCACTTGTGCTGATTTACCCATTGCACCAACGAATAATAACAAACAAACCACTGTAATCAGGTCAAGACCCCACAACTCAACACCGGCTGTTGCACTCAAGCTAGAGAATACTTCCATATAATCAAGCGATCCACTAAAACTTAAAACCAATCCAATGCCTAATAAGAAACCAAAGTCACCAACTCGGTTAACTATGAAAGCTTTTAAGTTGGCTTCAACTGCTGATTCTTTATGATGCCAAAAACCAATCAATAAGTATGAAACAAGGCCCACTGCTTCCCAACCAAAGAACAACTGCATGAAGTTGTTACTCATGACTAGCATGAACATTGAGAAAGTGAACAACGAGATATAACTAAAGAACTTGGTGTAGCCGTCATCGTCATGCATATAGCCAACAGTGTAAATATGCACCATCAATGAAACGAATGAAACTACAACTAACATCACTGAGGTTAGGTTATCAACTAGGAAGCCAACACTGACATTCAAACTGCCAATTTGCATCCAGGTATACAGGTTTTGATTAAAGACCGCGCCTTGCTCTAAAACATGGTGATTAAAGACAACCAATGCCAATACGGTTGAAACCAACACGCCTAAAATTGTAATCGTATGTGTAGCCGTACGACCCAATATAGAGCCGAAAAATCCAGAGATAATGGCGCCTACAAGAGGGGCAAGTGCAATTGTTAAATAAATATTTTCCATGATCAGTTTTTTATCTATCCCTTCAGACTGTTGGTTACATCAACGTTAATAGTGCCTTTATTTCTAAATAGTAGCGTTAGAATAGCTAGTCCAATCGCAACCTCTGCCGCTGCCACCGTTAAAATAAAGAAGACAAAAATTTGCCCCGCTTCATTGCCTAAAAAATGTGAGAAAGCAATAAAGTTAGTATTAACCGCCACCAAAATTAATTCAACACACATCAACAAGGTGATGATATTAGTACGATTAACAAAAATACCGACTAGGCCAATACAAAAAATAATCGCACTTAAAATTAAATAATCACTCAAACTAACCATTACTTAGCCTCCTTTTTAGGCGATGTAATTGAAACAAGACGCACTCTATCTTTGGCTTGAACATTCACTTGCTCTGAAATTGATTGCTTCTTACGACTGACTTCATTACGGTGTACTAAAGTAATCGCTGCAATAATTGCAATTAATAATAGTACGGCTGCTAATTCAAACGGATAAACGTAAGTGGTGTAGAGTTGCATCGCCAATACGGTGATATTGCTGTAATCTGCTGCATGTCTTGCCGGTGCTGCCACCACATCTAAACCAAATTGATTACCGCCCAAGACCAAAGTCATCTCAGCAATAATGATCGCTGCCACAATCAAGCCTAACGGCAGATAACCAGCAAACTTTGCCCGTAGCGTTGACTTATCAATATTCAACATCTTAATAACGAATAAGAACAGTACCATGACAGCGCCGACATAAACCAAAATCAGGGTAATGGCTAAAAACTCAGCTTCTAACAAGATCCAAATACTGGCAGCAGAAAAGAACGATAGAATTAAAAACAAAACTGCTTTGGCCGCATTACGCGAAAAAATCATTGCCAATGAACTGGCAATAAACCAAAACGAAAACACATAAAATAATATTTGATCAAATGTCATAATTGGCCTTTATTTATACTTCGAATCTTCTAACTTAGTTTGGTCAATCATCTTTTTGTTCTTATCACCCACTTCTAATAATTGATCTTTAGTAATAACACTGCCAAATTGTCCTTTTATATTGTCGTTTCCATCTCTTGAACCTACGAAAGCGTACTCAAAAATCTGAGTTTCAACAATGGCGTCAACTGGACACGCCTCTTCACAAAAACCACAAAAAATACATTTAAACAAATCAATATCATATTGTGTAGTGCGGCGTGTGCCATCATCGCGCATCTCAGATTCGATGGTAATGGCGTTAGCCGGACACACTGCCTCACAAAGCTTACAAGCAATGCAACGCTCCTCACCATTGGGGTAACGACGAAGTGCGTGTAAGCCTCTAAATCTTGGTGAAATTGGTGTTCTTTCTTCTGGAAATTGAACCGTAATTTTTTTGTTTATTAGCTCTTTTGCAGTAATCTTTAGTCCACCACGTAGTTCACTTAAGGTGAAATCTTTTACTATCTTTTTAATACTTTTAATCATAAATTACACTCCTTAAAACCATGGGCCTATGTGCAGTTGTGTCATTAAAGCGACCACAAAAATCCAAACAATGGTAAATGGTAAAAACACTTTCCAACTAAGACGCATAATTTGATCGTACCTAAAACGAGGGAAAGTTGCACGTACCCATAAATACAAAAACATAAAGAAAGAAGTTTTGGCCAGTAACCAAATAATACCCGGTACCCAAGAAAATGCTGATTCCATGTAAGGAATGCCCTCAAATGGAGAATGCCAACCACCAAAAAACATAACCACGGCCAATACTGCCATCAGAATCATATTGGCGTATTCTGCTAAGAAAAATACCGCGAAGGTCATGCCCGAATATTCAACGTGCGTACCGCCCACAATTTCCGATTCACCTTCCACCACATCAAATGGTGCACGGTTGGTTTCAACCAATGCTGAAATAAAAAATACAATCATCATTGGAAATAACGGAACCCAGTACCAATGCAAAATACTGCCTTTTTGCGCTTCCACAATGACGTTTAAATTAACACTGCCTGCAATCATGACTACAGTTACCAAAGCAAAACCGATGACAATTTCATAAGAGACTAAGAGCGATGCACTGCGCAAAGCACCCAATAACGGGTACTTAGAATTAGAAGCCCAACCCGCTAAAATAATGCCATAAACGCCAATAGAGCCAATGGCCAAAACGTAGAGTAGGCTAATGTCTAAATTAGTAACGTAAATTCCTTCATCAAACGGGATAACGGCCCAAACTGCAATAGCAGGTGCAATTGCTAATATTGGCGCTAAAAGAAATAAGTAAATATTGGCCTTGGTAGGAAAAATAATTTCCTTGGTCATGAGTTTAAGTGCATCTGCAATTGGTTGTAACCAACCCTTAGGCCCAACACGGTTTGGGCCAATGCGCAATTGCATATAGCCAATCACCTTGCGCTCTGCGTAAGTGAAATAGGCCACTACCAACATCAACGGCATTACTAAGGCCATAGCTTTAATTAAAATAATCAAGATCGTTGCAATAGAACCGTCAAACCAAGGGATTAGCTCATGCACTACCTCTACAAACGATTGCCACAAACCCATCACGATTGGCCTCCAGCTTGTGTTGAGCGATTGGCATTAACAAACACACAATTATTAGCAACCGTTTCGCTGATTATTGCTGGTACACCTAGATATTCATCACCTTGTGTCATTTCTAACTTTTTAGCCGTTGCCTTGTTCATTGAAGCACTGTTCATTTGGCCAATTTTAGTGGCTTGCAATGAAATGGCGTGTCTAGATAAAGCATCAACGGCATAAGGTGATTTTTGCCAGATAATTTGAATGCCTTGCTTGGTTGTTAAATCAATATTTTCATCGTGCACATGACTCTTGTGGCTTTGATGAGTTATTTCACTGGTTACTTGTGCCGAATCAGCGTAATGAAACCCTGGTAACTCAAGCAAGTCAGCCAAAACTTTTAATACTTTCCAAGCCGGTTTAGTATCGCTTGGTGCAGAAACGGACGCTGTAAAAGATTGTATCTCACCTTCGATGTTTACGTGTGAGCCTGAAGTCTCATAAAAACAGGAGATTGGCAACATAACGTCTGAATAATTAGCCACGTCTTTATCTTTAAAGCTGTTCAAAGAAATGATAAATGCACCGTCTTTGTTTAACGCATCGATGGCTTTGATTGAATGGTGAAAGTCATAATGCGGATACACATCCAATAAAATATAAGCTTTCAATTCTGACTCAAGCATTGCGTTAACGTCTAAGCCACCTTTACCCGGTACAAAGCCAGATAAATTTGCTGCCATTGAGTTGCCACTTGCACTTAAATTAAGTGTTGAGCTTTTAGTTTGCTTGGCGATATTAGTAATTAAATTAGCAATACTTGCAGCCGAATCATTATTAATAACATGCTCGCCCAATACAATAACCGATTGGCCTTCTGCTAATAATTTTTCTGCTAATTCAGTAATAACATCGTCTGTTTTAACTGAGGTTAAGTAATCTGGAAGTTCTTGTTGCTTAGATTCTAAAACTACTTTTAATACACCGGCCAAAGTAGCCACGACCTTGTTAGGGGCAATGATATTTTCAGAATTAATTGAGTAATTAAAGTCAAATTCCATCGCATTAATTACGTCTACCGTTGCGCCTTTAAGGCTTGCCTTACGCAAACGATGGTTAACCATGGGTTGTTCTAAACGAGTATAAGAACCAATGATTAAAGCATGGTCCATATTTTCTAAATTAACCAATTTAACGTTTGAATCCAATGCAATTGGACTGTTTAAATTCTTAACATTAAGGCGATGGTCGATATTCTCAGAACCTAGTTCTCTTAATATTTTTTGCAACAAATGAAACTCTTCAAGGGTTGCCGTATTTGATGCCAATGCACCCAGTTGATCGCTTTGATGATTATTTAAAACGCTATTGCCTAACCCTCTGGTGGCAAAATCCAGTGCAACGTTCCATTCCACCTCTTTCCACTCGCCTTCAACTTTAATTTGCGGTGCTAGTAGTCTATTTTCGTGCGCCAAACCTTCATAAGAAAAGCGATCCCTATCCGAAATCCAAGTTTCATTCGTATCGTCGTTATCTCTAGCCACAATGCGTTTCACTTTGCCTTTGTAAGTTTGCGTGTAAATATTAGAACCAACTAAATCATGTCTGGCAATGTTAGACATTGAATTCATCTGCCAAGAACGTAACTCATAACGGAAAGGTTTGGAGGTTAAGGCTCCCACTGGACACACATCGATCATATTGCCTGAGAGTTCCGATTGAATACCTTCGGTCAAAAATGGCTCAATTTTCATGTCTTCACCACGACCCGTACCGCCCATTTCCATAATGCCTGCAATCTCTGCACCAAATCTTACACAGCGTGTACAGTGGATACATCGCGTCATGTCCGTTTGGATTAATGCACCAATATCACTATCAGCAACAATACGCTTACCTTCGGTAAAACGTGAAACGTCTGAGCCATAATCCATGGCTACGTCTTGCAGTTCACACTCACCGCCTTGATCACAGATTGGACAATCCAATGGATGGTTAATCAGTAAAAACTCCATAACTGCTTTTTGAGAGGCTTTGGCTTTCTCGTTTTGGGTATGAATTTTCATGCCATCTGCAATCGGCGTAGAACAGGCTGGTTGTGGTTTAGGCGCACCTTCAACATCCACCAAACACATACGACAATTAGCTGATATTGATAATTTCTTATGGTAACAAAATCTTGGCACGCTGATACTCTCTCTATCGGTAACAGCGATGAGCATCTCGCCCGCTCTAGCGTTAACTAATTTGCCATCAATTTCAATTTCAATTTTAGCCATTACCCTTTCACCATGCTCTTACCGTGCTCGATGTAATATTCGAACTCTTGTCTGAAATTCCTAAGAAAACTCTCAACTGGCATTGCTGCCGCATCACCAAGTGCACAAATTGTATTGCCAATAATCTTATCTTGCACGCCCAAGAGCAAATCAATGTCATCAGCCTTGCCATTACCATCCATGATGCGTTTTAATACGCGATACAACCAACCCGTACCTTCGCGACACGGCGTGCATTGACCACAAGATTCATCGTAATAAAAATGTGCCAATCGTGTTAATGCCTCAACCATACAAGTTGTATCATCCATAATAATGACCGAGCCCGCGCCCAACATAGAACCCGCTTTCTCGATACCGTCGTAGTCCATGGTCATTGCCATCGCTGCGTCTGCGGTTAATACTGGTGTTGATGATCCGCCTGGAATCACTGCTTTTAGTGTTCTCCCTTCGCGAATACCGCCTGCCATCTCAAGCAAATCTTTAAATGGAATGCCCATTGGCACTTCAAAATTAGCCGGTTCATTCACATGACCAGTGACAGAAAATAATTTACAACCACCCGAATTTTCAACACCAATATCAGCAAACCATTGACCACCTTGTGCCAAAATTTCAGGCACTGAAGCAAAACTTTCCGTATTGTTAATTGTAGTTGGCATGCCAAATAAGCCAATGTTCGCTGGAAAAGGAGGTTTAAACCTTGGCTGACCTTTTTTTCCTTCAAGTGATTCTAAAAGTGCAGTTTCCTCACCGCAAATATAAGCACCAGCGCCTAAGTGTGCGTATAAATCAAAACTAACGGAACTGCCATCAAGATTCTCGCCGAGTAAACCTGCATCATAAGCCTCTTTTAGCGCACCTTCAAAGCGATAAAATGGCTCCATAAACTCACCACGAATGTAGTTATAGCCTTTGGTTGCGTTCATTACAAAACTGCCAATCGCCATGCCTTCTATGACTGAATGTGGGTTATACCTTAGAATGTCTCTGTCTTTACAAGTGCCTGGCTCTCCTTCGTCCGAATTACACACCACGTATTTTTGCACGTCAGCATTGCGTGGCATAAAGCTCCATTTAAGACCCGTTGGAAAACCCGCTCCGCCACGACCACGTAAGCCTGAGGTTTTTAACTCATCAATAATCTGATCCGGTGTTAATTCACCTTTAAGAATTTTGCGCCAAACGGAATAGCCACCATTGGCTTCGTAGGTTTTGAGCGACCATGATTTTTTCTGATCTAAGGTTTTAAAACAAACTTCATTCATTTGGATTTCTTCCTTAACCCATCTACGATTTCATCAATCTTATCAGTGGTTAGATTTTCATAATACTGGTCGCCAATTTGGAACATTGGTGCACCAACACAAGCGCCTAAGCATTCGACTTTTTTCACGTTAATCAAGCTATCTTTTGTTACTTCACCCGTTTTAACACCGAGTTTTTTCTCTAAATAAACAATCAAATCATCGGCACCATTGAGCATGCAAGAAATGTTATGACAAAAACGAATGGTGTGTTTACCCACTGGTTTATGATTGTAATTCTCATAAAAAGTAGCCACTTCTGCTGCTGCAATACCCGGCATGTCTAAGTAGTCAGCCACAGCTTGAATGGCTTCAGTCGTTAAACTATTATCGTTTTCTGCTTGGACGATTTTTAACGCTTCCATTACTGCAGAGCTTTGGCGTCCTTCTGGGTATTTAGCTACCCAAATATCAATTTGTTTTTTTGCTTTATTTGAAATCATAATTAATTAAACTTGAGCCCCCTAAAAGGAGAAACGAGTATTTTTACTTTCTGCAAGGCAAGCGCAAGAATGAGTAAAGGAGTATAGTAAAAACTACATGACTGAGCGAATGATAAGCTTAACGCTGAAGAAGGTAAAAAGACGAAGTTTCTCATCGGTCAATCTCTCCAAATACAATATCTTGTGTTCCGATAATAGTCACCACATCAGACAGCATGTGCCCTCTTGCCATTTCATCCATGGCCGCTAAATGTGCAAAACCAGGCGCTCTAATCTTGACACGATATGGTTTGTTTGCGCCATCTGAAATCAAGTAAATACCAAACTCACCTTTAGGGTGTTCGATAGCAGAATATACTTCGCCTGCTGGCAAGCAATAGCCTTCTGTAAAGAGTTTAAAGTGGTGAATGAGTGACTCCATATCGTCTTTCATTTCAACACGGCTCGGTGGAGAAACTTTGTGGTCATCGCTCATAACCGAGCCTGGATTTTGGCGTAACCAATCTATACATTGCTCGATAATATGATTAGACTGACGCATTTCTTCCATGCGCACTAAGTAACGATCGTAACTATCTCCCGTTACGCCTACTGGAATATCAAATTCTAACCGGTCATAAACTGCGTAGGGCTGGTTCTTTCTAAGGTCCCAAGCCACGCCAGAACCACGGAGCATCGGCCCGGTAAAACCAAGCTGCTTAGCACGGTTCGCTGAAACAATACCAATGTTCACCAAACGTTGTTTCCAAATACGATTATCGGTTAATAAATCATCGTATTGTTTAATACTCTTTGGAAACTCTTTAACAAAATCAGCAATAAAATCCAACAAAGAACCTTGACGATTCTTATTCATTGCCTCCAATTCCTTTGTAGTGCGAAAGTCTGACTTTAAATACTGAGGCATCTTATCCGGTAAATCACGGTAAACACCGCCTGGGCGATAATAAGTCGCGTGCATGCGTGAACCCGACACCGCTTCATAACAATCAATCAATTTTTCACGCTCACGGAAAGCGTAGAGGAAGATACTCATAGCACCCACATCCAAGCCGTGTGTGCCTAGCCACATCAAGTGGTTTAAAATTCGAGTAATTTCGTCAAACATCACACGAATGTATTGAGCACGTTCAGGCACTTCAAGTTCAAGCATGGTTTCAATCGCCATCACGTAAGCGTGTTCGTTACACATCATCGATACGTAATCCAATCGATCCATATAACCAATAGACTGGTTGTAAGGCTTAGACTCTGCTAATTTTTCAGTACCTCGGTGCAACAAGCCAATGTGCGGATCCGCACGTTCAATCACCTCACCATCAATTTCTAAAATAAGCCGTAACACACCGTGCGCTGCAGGATGCTGAGGGCCAAAATTAAGGGTGTAATTACGAATCTCAGCCATCTTACTTCCTAATCACTCTTGGAACGTTAATGTTCGGCTCAATACTAACTGGCTCGTACACCACACGACCCAACTCTTCATCATAGCGCATTTCAACTTCACCAATCATTGGGAAATCCTTACGCAGTGGATGCCCTACAAAACCATAATCGGTTAAAATTCGACGTAAATCCGTATGATTTTCAAACAAAATACCCATCAAGTCAAACGCCTCACGCTCATACCAATCAGCCGAAGCCCAAACATCGGTAACGGATTTAATAATCGGCTCTGCCTCATCAACGTACGACTTAACACGAAGTCGGTAATTTTTACTAACGGACAACAAATGATAAACCACGGCAAAGCGCATCTCGTGTCTGTCTTCATTTCCTTGTGTTTCACGCCCTCGACTAAAACCAGAAGAGCTGGCGTCTGATTCCCATTCTGACTGACCATAGGTTAGGTAATCAACGCCACATAAATCAATCAAAGTATCAAAAAAGAAAAAATCTCTAAGTTTTAAACAAGTTTTAACGATGTCGTCAGAATCAACTCTTAAGGTCAGTTCACCAAAAGCATCGACCAAATTGTCTTCCCCAAACGCTTCAATTAATTGTTCTTTCAAATCTTCCATTATGTTCTCGCAATGGTATTTGTGCGACGAATCTTATCTTGCAATTGCAAAATTCCGTACAGCAGTGCTTCCGCTGTTGGTGGACAACCTGGTACGTAAATATCAACCGGTACAATGCGATCGCAACCGCGAACAACGGCGTATGAATAATGATAATAACCACCGCCATTGGCGCACGAACCCATAGAAATAACCCATCTTGGTTCGGGCATTTGATCGTAAACTTTTCGTAGTGCTGGCGCCATTTTATTGGTAAGTGTGCCTGCTACAATCATCAAATCTGATTGTCTAGGGGTTGGTCTAAAAACAATACCAAAACGATCAAGATCATAACGAGAAGAACCGGCTTCCATCATCTCTACTGCACAACAAGCCAAACCAAATGTCATTGGCCACAAAGAACCTGTTCTTGCCCAGTTAATTACCTTGTCCAACGACGTGGTAACAAAGCCTTCTTTCATTAAACCTTCAATTGCCATACTAATTTATCATTCCCATTCCAGTGCTCCTTTCTTCCATTCGAAGACAAAGCCAACCACCAATAAAAATAAAAAAACACTCATAGCAATAAAGCCAAACCAACCTAAATCAGATTGAACTACAGCCCAAGGAAACACGAAGGCAACTTCTAAGTCAAACAAAATGAATAGAATAGCCACTAAATAATAACGTATATTGAAATACATGCGTGAATCATCAAAAGCAGGGAATCCGCATTCGAATTGAGAATTTTTTTCTTCGTCTGGTTTGCTTGGGCCTAATAGATAGCCAATTAGCATTGGACCTACACCAAAAGCAATACCTAGAAAAATAAAAACCATAATAGGTAAATAATTTTCTAACACCTAATCATCTCCCTTTACCTCTTGATAGAAGTCAAATATTATATCTAATTTAGAAAATAACAAGCAAATAATTTAAGCATAAATATTGTTGATTTATTGCTCAACTTCCGTGCCACCAACTGTCAATTGGTCTATTTTTAAACTCGGCTGACCTACGCCAACTGGTACAGACTGCCCGTCTTTTCCACAAACGCCAATACCACTGTCTAGCCTTAAATCATTCGCTACCATTGAGATTTTTTTAAGCACCTCATCACCTGACCCAATAAGAGTGGCACCCTTTACTGGCATGGTAATTTTTCCATTTTCGATTAAATAAGCCTCATTTGCTGAGAACACAAACTTACCTGAAGTAATGTCCACTTGACCGCCATCAAAATTAACCGCGTAAATGCCCTTATCAACTGAAGCAATCATATCGTCTAGAGAATCTTTGCCATTAAGCATATAAGTATTGGTCATACGTGGCATTGGAATGTGCGCATAAGACTCTCGCCTGCCATTACCTGTACTCGTTTTTCCCATCAATCCAGCGTTTAACTTATCAAACAAATACCCTTTGAGTATGCCGTTCTTAATTAATGTGGTATTTTGTGTTGGCACTCCTTCATCATCAATAGTAAGGCTGCCACGCCTATTTGCCAAAGTACCATTATCAACAATGGTGCATTTTTCACTAGCAACTTGTTCGCCAATTTTGTCGGTAAATACCGAGGAACCTTTGCGGTTAAAATCACCTTCCAATCCATGGCCAATCGCCTCATGCAACAACACGCCGGGCCAGCCTGGACCCAATATTACTGGCATGTTTCCAGCCGGTGTTCCTTGTGCCTCTAACGCAACCAAAGCTTGTCGAATGGCTTCGTTGGTATAAACTTCGGCTAAGTTATGGTCAATAAAATAACGATAATCGTATCGACCGCCACCGCCACTTGAGGCGTGTTCGATTCGGCCTTCGTGCTCAACAATTACGCTCACACTCACACGCACCATTGGGCGATAATCTTTTTGATAAACTCCGTCGGTAGATACAATCAACACTTCAGTATAAGCCCCTGATAAAGAAGCACTCACCTGCTTAACTTTAGGCTCTTTTCTGGCAATTGAATCAATTTGTTTTAACAAATCAACTTTCTCTTCTGGAGTTAAACTACCTAATGGACTTAACCCATTATATTTGGCCACTTGTGGCACAGAATGAAAAGTTTGAATTGATTGTGGTGTTTGATGTTTGGAAATCCCTCTAGCAAACCCAACGGCCTGTTCAATAGCCTTAATGTTTAAATCGTCTGAATACGCAAAACCAGTTTTCTCGCCTTTAACGGCGCGAGTTCCCACACCGTGGCTAATGTGATAAGTGCCTGATTTAACAATACTTTCTTCCAAAAACCAAGACTCTGCAACCGAATGTTGAAAATACAGGTCTGCATAATCAACACCTTTAACTGCTAGGGAAGATAAAAGATCCGTAATTTTTTCTTGATCCAAATGATGTTCATCCAGCAACTGTTCAATCATAACTTATTCAATAATCGGTTCATCCCACGGGCCTGTAATTTTATACTCAAGGTCAACCACTTTATCCACAATCTTATCAATCAATTTGCCTTTAAACACAACTTCATCGATCGCCCAAACCCCAAGACCAATTAAACCACCTCCCGCTAATGCAGTAGCAACTGGCACCGCATCCCCCACTGCTGGACTTACTCGGGCCTTTAGATTGTATTCTTCATTAATAAGATCACTCTCTCCCGTTAGCCTAATAATGCCCGAAGATGCATTAAGTTCAAAGTTCTCAATTCTTGCCAAAGATTGCCCAATGTGCAGTTTTACTTCAATATCATCATAAGCAAACCCTTTTTCCGTTACATCGGCAACGTCCAGTTTTAATCGTTTTGCAATGGATTTAATATTAAGCAGTGACAAAATTCGACCAATGTTTGGGTCTTGGTCGGTAAACGAGCCCTGCTTGACATTCATCACCACATAGCCCATAAGCTCTTCAAGACTCATGTTCCAAGGTGCACATTCACAAAATAGACGAACATCAAAATCAAAATCACCACCTTCAACTTTTTCTTGAATATTTAATTGATCCAAAAAATCAGACAACTGCTTTCCTTTTGCTTGAGCAATTAATCGAGTCTTTCCATCTAGCCAAGCGCCGTTAAAAATTAACGCTTTATCACTAACACCCACTCCCTCAAATTCCAAATTATTAATAATCAATACATTATTTTCAGAAACCAAATCCACTTTAAGATCTGGCACTTGATATTCATCCACATAAATACCTTTAGAGCTTAAGCGCATACTCGGTATATCGCTCGGACTAATGCTTAACTCTCCCTTGATCGCATCCAGCGTAGACACCTGCAGACCCAGCACTTCAACCCTAGGAGATTCCCCCTGTTCAGTAAAGATTATTACATTACCTTTAATCATTTCAGACTCAATTCTTGCAATCCAAGATTTATCTAATTGCTTCCTAATGTAAAGCTCAAATCCACTGTTATTGTTAATCAGTTCAACCCTAAAATCAGATTGATCATCATCGCCTCGGTTTTTGGGATTAATACGAATATCAAACGGCATGCCGCGAATATCACCCACACCTTGTGATATTATTTCATTATCATGAAAAGCTATTTTTGAATCAAAATTCTCAACAACTAAAGACCCTTCCAATGTAGTTAAACGGTTGCCTTGAATAGTTAAATCCACATCTACTATTGCTTCTCTTTCATCTAAAGGAACCACGAGTTTTATGTCGCCCTCCATCTCACCCTCTAAGGTGAATTGATCCAACACTTCATCAACCGTAGTACCGAGCGGAGCGCTAGCTAAAAATTGCATTAATTGCTCACTTTGAGTATTGATTTTACCAGCCACTTCAACGTCTAATTTTGTAGCACTTAAATCAGAAATTTGCACTGTAATATCAGTCAAATCCATACCATTAAGTTTTGTTTTGTTTACCGCTACTACGAGCTTTTTACCATCAGTACTAATGTCAGCATCTAAGTGCTTGAGTGTTTCCCAATCAGAATTAAACAACAACTCACTGTCGCTAAGATGTGCACTTAATTTTATTTCTGGCGGTATTTGTTTTGATAAATTTTTCTTAATACTAACCTTAACATCACCTAATTCACCAGAAACAAAGGCTCGACTCAGCCATGCATACGTAGCACTGCTTAACAAATTTGGTGGCAAATACTCACTAATACTACCAATTTCTACTTGATCAAGATAACTGATAAATTCAACAAAATCATCCCCACCTTCACTAGAAAGTTTAAGATGCGACATCAATGAAAAATCATCACTACGGATAAGCAGCGGCAATGTCAAAAATTTATCTTGTTCAGATTGCGTGGCAGAAAGTGTTGCAGTAATATCTACCTTGCCTAAATTAGATGCCATGCCACCAAGATCTATATCTTGATCAGATATTTTTAACAAAAGTTGCGATTCATCTCTACTTAGTAATATCGGTGCAAGCTGTATAACTTCCTTGCCCTTTATCAGAGTTTTATTAATCGTTAATGATTTAAAGAAATGCAGAATTGCTAAATTTTCACTAGAAATCAGTTGCTTAATATCATCCACACTAAATTCACGATCTTGAGGATCGGCACTGGAGTAAAACGTTAACGTATCAAGATATATACTACTAGGCTGAAAAATATCTTCAAACAAACTCATTAGGTTCAATCGCCATTTGAGTATATTGACAGAAGCAATGGGTTGTTTCTTCTCTAACGACGATACTTCAAGGCCGTGAATCTTTAAAGCAAGGCCCTTCCTTTCAAAGTCAAAAGTAATCTTTTTCAGCTCAACGTTTAAATTACTAAGATGAGAGATTTGATGCTCAATCGGCGACTTAATTAAACTCGGGAAAGTAACAAAAAAAGCCACTGACAAAACCACCAATAACGCAACAATCGCGCTGATCCAAGTACTTACTTTTAGTATCGTTAATCCGTGAGAAAGGGCCTTTTTTATCATGTTGATGTAATGTTACATTACCCACTTGCTGACAAGCGATGAATTCAGAAAAGTGAAGAACCTATTTTTTCACCTCAAACAAACCTTTGTCTTTATTTTTACAAACATTATTCCAGTCAAATATTTGTCCGTTCATGGCAATGTAAACGCCCTGTTTTTTGTTTTGCACTGCACTCAGCGCCACGCCCAAGTTAAACAACGCATCGGAGTTATTGGCTGAATATGGAATCATTGATCCAAACAGAACGATAGTCTTGCCCTTTGCTTGATCACCCAGCAGTTTAGCCGTTTCCACCATGGTGTCTGTACCGTGGGTAATAACAATCTTATCTTCAGTGGAAGATAAGCATTTTGACAAAAATCAATTCTCTATCTTCATCCGTCATGTCCAGAGAGTCTTTTAAGAACAGTATTTCAGAAGAAATATCCAAAGTAGATCGACTACGCTTTAGCATTTTCTCTAAATGAGAATCGCTGAATTCTAACTCGCCCGTCAGCTCGTTATAAACTTTGTCGATTGTTCCACCAGTAATCAGAAGTTTGATTTTCATAAGTGCTATTGTATCAAAAAATTTCGGAAATTTTACGAATGACCTGTTTTAAACTCTTTTTCCAAAGATATCAGTGCCAATACGCACAAAGGTAGCGCCATTTTCAATCGCCAACTCAAGATCTGAGCTCATTCCCATCGATAAAGTGTCTAAATTAGGGTGTTTTTTAAGTATTTCAGCCATTTTTTGAAAACTTCGCTCAGCGTTGTCTTGGTTGGGGATACACATAAACCCTCTTAACACAATATTTTGGAAATTTTCAAAATGAGTGATAATTTCATCAATTTCACTCTCTAACACACCTGATTTGGTTGGCTCATTATCGATATTAACTTGTAATAACACATTAAGCTTGTCCATACTTTCTGGGCGCTGATCGTTGAGTCGTTTGGCAATTTTAAGTCGGTCGACACTGTGCACCCAGTCAAAATTTTGGGCAATTTGTTTGGTTTTGTTGGATTGAATCGGGCCGATAAAATGCCAAATTAGATTCTGATTTTTAAGCGTATCAATCTTCTCTAAAGCTTCTTGCAGGTAATTCTCACCAAAATGATGTTGCCCTGCATCAATCGCTTGTTGTAGATCAGAGGCGGGTTTGGTTTTACTAACGGCAATCAGCGTTACTTGCTGATTTTTGTCAAGCGCATGAATGCGCTCTTGAATTTTTTTAAGATTGTCTTGAATCAAAAGACATCTTTAGCATTAAATACAGGGCCATCAACACAAACGCGTTTCATCGCAGGGCCATTATCAGTCTGCACTTCAACCACACAACCTGCACAACCGCCTACCGCACATGCCATATATTCTTCAAGTGATACTTGGCACGGCAGGTTGTATTCTTTAGCTAGCTTTGCAACCGCCTCAAGCATTGGGTGTGGGCCGCAAGAGTAGACCTCAACTTGTGCCAGGTCATCTGCAGATAAACTGTCTAAATACACTTTGGCTAAATCAGTCACATAGCCTTGATACACGCCTTCATAATTTTGCAAGCTGGCCAATCGACATGCGACACCCCATTCTTCTAGTAGTGGCATAGTGTGGCTTGCTTCTGGACACGGGTTGCCTATTTTGCTTAACTCTGGCGTGAACGGGAACGGCACTTCTGAACCTAAAATCACAAAAGCATCGTAATCACTGTCTTTAATATCTTGCGCAATAGAAATCATTGGTGGCATACCTACACCGCCGCCAATCAACAAAGGTAATTTCTTATCTGTCATTTTAAAGCTATTACCAATCGGGCCAATAACAGACAACACTTCACCAACTTTTCGGTCGGCCAATTGGCGAGTGCCTTCGCCCACCACTTTGTAAAGCAAATCAAAGGTGTCATTTTCTACTATCAACTGACATAATAGAAATCGGTCGGCGCATTGCCAATGCGTCAGACACCGTAAGATGTACAAACTGCCCTGGTTTAGTCGCCTTGGCAATCTCAGGTGAATCAATGGTTAAAATATACTGATTGCCTTCAAATTGATAATGTGCCAAAATTTGGCAATCAAAAACTTGAATGCTATCGCGATTCGATTTATTCATTGCAGGTGATTAAAGTACCCACACCACTATCAGTAAACACCTCTAAAAGCACGGCATGTGATACACGGCCATCAATAATATGCGTTGATTTGACGCCATTTTTAACCGCTGATAAAGCACAACCAATCTTCGGCAACATACCACCATGGATCGTGCCATCATCAATCAGCTGATCTACTTTCTTAGCATCAAGCCCTGTTAATAAATTATCATCCGCATCCAAAAGACCAGATGTGTTGGTTAATAAAATTAACTTTTCAGCACTAAGCGCCTCGGCAATCGAACCTGCGACTAAATCAGCATTAATGTTGTAAGAGAAGCCGTCTTTACCCACACCAATAGGGGCGATTACTGGAATAAAATCACCTTTGAGTAATAAATCAATCACCGAAGTATCGATTTGATCGACTTCGCCAACATGGCCTAAATCAATAATTTCAGAGGTTAGATGATCCACATGTTTGAGTTTTTTAGCAGAAATTAAACTGCCGTCTTTACCGGTAAGGCCAATCGAATGCCCACCATGTTGATGAATCAGATTAACAATTTCTTTATTAACCAAACCACCGAGTACCATTTCTACCACGTCCATGGTCTCGCTATCAGTCACACGCATGCCACCAACAAACTCACTTTGTTTGCCAATTTTCTCTAGCGTTTTTCCGATTTGTGGCCCACCACCATGAACCACAATTGGGTTCATGCCGACGGATTTCATGAGTACGATATCACGCGCGAAGCTAGATTTTAGCTTTTCATCCACCATGGCGTTGCCACCATATTTAATGACGATGGTTTTGCCTTGAAATTTTTGAATATAAGGCAGCGCTTCGGTTAAGACACTGGCGATATTGTTTGTTTGGTTTGTCATCT
>AJXC01001794.1_pt1 | contig 17711 bp, 21 predicted proteins | sample 404948 | NCBI WGS metagenome assembly AJXC01 (sample SAMN02954314, study PRJNA77837) | marine metagenome | biome: aquatic; feature: Guaymas Basin Hydrothermal Plumes; material: sea water; isolation source: Guaymas Basin Hydrothermal Plumes and Background water depths 1600, 1775... ... | reverse complement strand
TTTGCACAAACTCATCTACATCTTGAGTGTCGACTTCAATATCAAACACGTCAATATCAGCAAAACGTTTAAACAACACACTTTTACCCTCCATGACGGGTTTAGCTGCTAAAGGGCCAATATTTCCGAGCCCTAATACAGCCGAACCATCAGTAATCACTGCGACTAAATTACCTTTAATCGTATAGTCATAAACCTTGGATTTGTCCTTATCAATTTCCCTAACTGGGGCTGCCACACCAGGCGTGTAAGCCAAAGACAAGTCTTCATGCGTTTCTAAGGATTTATGCGAAGAAACAAAAATCTTCCCAGGTCTTTTACCTTGGTGATAATCAAGTGCTAATTTGTGAAACTCTTTACTCATTTTGGGTTAATATTATGACTAGAATAATAACGCTTATTATATAAGTATTAAATAAGGAGTTCACGTGGTTAATAAAATCAGTATTGTGGGTGCTGGCCGAGTCGGTGAAAGTACCGCACAAATGCTCGCTATTCAAAAATTGGCACAACAAATTGTACTGATTGATCTTGACGAGCAATACGCCAAAGGTGTGGCTCTCGATATTCAAGAAACCTCCAGTGTTTATCATTTTGATGCCGGACTTATGGGTGCAAGTGATATTTCCAATATTCAAGATTCTAACATTATTATTATTACCGCTGGTATGCCAAGAAAACCTGGNATGGACAGAGCCGATGTACTAGCCATTAACCTTAAAATCATTGATGAAATTATGGATGGTATTATTGAGTACGCACCGGATGCCTATGTGATTGTGGTTTCTAATCCAGTCGATGTGCTTACTTATTACGCCAATCAAAAGGCTAATTGGCCACGCAATCGAATCATGGGTCAAGCGGGTATTTTAGATTCAATGCGCCTATCAAGTTTTATCGCCATGGAAACTGATTATTCCATTAACGACATTCAAGCCATGGTACTTGGAGGACACGGCGACACCATGGTACCATTGCCAAGATTCACTACAGTGAGTGGTATTTCTATAGAGCACTTGCTTGATCAAAAAACCATTGATCGATTAATTCAACGCACCCGTAATGGTGGTGCAGAAATCCTTAATCTTAAGCAAAAATCCAGCGCTTACGATGCGCCGGGTGCAGCCGTTACCATTATGGTTGAAGCCATTGTGCACAACAAACATCGACTACTGCCATGCATCACTATGCTCGAGGGTGAATACGGACAAACTGATATCGCCATTGGTGTGCCAGTTGTACTGGGTAAAAACGGTGTGGAAAAAATTGTTGAACTGGACTTTACTGATAAAGAACAACAAGATTTTAATGCTTCGGCTCAAGCTATCAAGGGATTGATTAAAGAAATCTAGCCAAGAATACGATTCATTCGAGTAATGTTTTGTAACGAAATTCCTTTAGGGCACACACGCTCACAATGCCGATGATTAGAACAACTACCAAATCCTTCGTCACCCATCTTTTTAATCATACGTCTTGACCGATTCTCGTTTTCAATCTCACCTTGAGGCAATAAAGCTAAGTGTGAAATTTTAGCTGAAACAAATAATGAAGCACTCGCATTCGGACACACAGCCACACAAGCACCACAACCAATACAAGTAGCCGCATTAAACGCCTCGTCAGAAGCGTGTTTTTCCACTAGAGTGTTGTTAGCCTCAGGCGCCAAACCAGTATGCACGGATACGTAGCCACCCGATTGAATGATCCGATCAAACGATGAGCGATCAACCGTTAAATCTTTTATCACCGGAAAACTACTGGCACGCCAAGGCTCAACCCAAAGCTCAGTTTGATTTTTATACTCGCGCATGTACAACTGACACGTGGTTGTGGCCGATTTCTCTCCATGTGGATGGCCGTTAATCACCAGTGAACAAGCGCCGCAAATACCTTCTCGACAATCGTAATCAAACACAATGCAATCTTCACCCTTGGTGATTAACTGCTCGTTTAACTGGTCCAACATTTCTAAAAATGAAGTATCGTCATCAATGTTATCAACTTGATAAGTGACAAAATCACCACTGATATCAGTGGTTTTTTGACGCCAAATGTGCAAGGTAAATATCATTTGTAATTCCTGACTGTTGGCTTAATAAATTCAAAGTGCAGGTGTTCTTCGTGCAATTTAACCTCATCTTGTTGATATTCCCAAGCCGCAACAAAAGAAAACTCTTCGTCATTGCGCTTGGCTTCACCGCTCGGTGATAAATGCTCCACTCGCGCATGTGCGCCACAAGACTCTTCACGATTTAGCGCATCTTTACACATTAAAATACCAAGCTCGATAAAATCAGCCACGCGCCCTGCACGTTCTAGGGTTTGATTAAGATCTTTATCAACACCCGTTACTTTAATTTTTTTCCAAAATTCTATTTCTAGCGCTTTAATTTCATCAATAGCCTGAGCAAGCCTTGCCTGCTCACGAGACATGCCACAAGCATCCCATAATATTTTCCCTAATTTTTGATGAAAATGTTCTGGCGAATACTGTGCATCAGGTGCGTGCATGAGTTTATTAATTCTATCTTTTACGAGATCCAGTGCTTGCTGAACTTGTTCATGCTCATCAATGTTATCAAAGGTATTTCTAGCCAAATAATTAGCAATGGTCTGTGGCAGGATAAAATAGCCATCTGCCAAGCCTTGCATGAGGGCCGATGCCCCAAGTCGATTAGCACCGTGATCTGAAAAATTGGCCTCACCCCCAGCAAACAAACCATCAAGCGTGGTCATTAAATTGTAATCCACCCACAAACCGCCCATTGAATAATGCGGCGCTGGATAAATTTTCATCGGTGTTGTGTATGGATCCTCGTTGGTAATGCGCTCATACATCTCAAATAAATTACCGTATTTTTCCTCTACCTCTGCTAACCCTATTTTATTAATCACATCCGTAAAATCTAGGTACACACCCAAACGCTTACCGTGAATCTTCGCCCCAACACCACGACCCTCATCGCAGATATGCTTCACTGCACGGGATGCGACATCACGTGGTACCAAATTAGCAAATGCAGGGTACATTCGCTCTAAAAAATAATCTCGATCTTGCTCTTTAATGTCAGCTGGATTTTTCTCACAATCCTCTATTTTTTTAGGCGCCCATATGCGTCCATCGTTCCTAAGAGACTCGCTCATTAAAGTCAACTTTGACTGGTTCTCCACGGTAGGCGGAACACAGGTTGGGTGAATCTGAGTAAAACTTGGATTGGCAAAAAAAGCACCTTGCTTAAAAGCACGCCAAGTAGCTGAGGTATTGCAACCTTTTGCATTGGTAGATAAATAATAAGCATTCGAATAACCACCTGTGCACAACACCACACAATCTGCCGTATGCGTTGTCAGCTCACCACTCACCAAATCACGTACTACCACGCCACGCGCTTTTCCATCAATAGTGATAATTTCCAACATTTCAGCACGAGAATGATGTGTTACTCGCCCACTTTCAACTTGTCGACTCATAGCACTATATGCACCTAAAAGCAGCTGTTGTCCGGTTTGCCCACGTGCGTAAAAAGTACGAGAAACCTGTGTACCGCCAAACGATCGATTAGCCAAATAGCCGCTATATTCACGTGCAAATGGCACACCTTGCGCTACCGCTTGGTCAATAATATTATTACTAAGTTCAGCTAGGCGATACACATTGGATTCTCTTGCCCTAAAGTCACCGCCTTTAATGGTGTCATAAAACAATCGCCAAACACTATCTCCATCATTTTGATAATTTTTGGTTGCATTGATACCGCCCTGTGCAGCAATAGAATGTGCTCGACGTGGCGAGTCTTGAAAACAAAATGAACTTACTCGATAGCCCGCCTCACCCAAAGTTGCACACAAAGACGCACCTGCAAGTCCAGTACCGATAACAATAATTTTATGTTTATCTCGGTTTTGTGGTGCCACCAGTGCCAAGTCAAATAAATGCTTTTTCCAACGACTCTCTAATGGGCCATTAGGTTCAAAAGAATTAAGCATAAATAATACTCACTGGCACAGAAACAAAACCAAAAAACAAAATAAGCACTATTAAAACAACCCATGGATTATTTTGTTTGGATGAAACACCTAAAGTTTGTAGCACGTTACTCAGCGCGTGGTGCAAATGTGTACTCAGTGTAATCGTGCCAAGAACATAAACGATCAACATGATTGGTTGAGTGAAAATATTAAGTAGCTGTTGGTGCAAATCCGTTTGATCTAGTAATTGCATTTGCACAAAATGAAACACAACAAACATCAATAAAGTACTTGCACCACTCCAAGCAACAACTCTAGGGATTTCTTTTGGATACGGTTTTTTATTGCCAACACCTTTACTTTTATTATTAGCAAGCTGGCGAGATATCGCTGTAAAAACATGCAACCCTAAAGAAAAAATCAAAACCGCTACCATTAAATAATAAAAGGGTAATTGATTAAACCAAGTGTAAAAATCATTAAAAATCTCTTTACCTGCATGAAAATTTAACAAACTAACCATGTGAAAAACAACATAAGCAAACCACACAATGCCGGCAAATGCCATCCATCTTTTGCCAACAACTGAATTAGTAAAGTTCATCAAACTCCGCTCTAGGTTGTAAATGTTCTTTTTCAATAGTGCGTAAACAAGAGTTATAACGTAAAATCGGATCAGAACAATGTTTTGGCGCTATTTTTTCAGAAATTTTGTATTGGGTGATGGCCTCCATTAGTCCCTCATAAGCAAAAGATTGCGACATTGGATTTTTAAGTAATGCTCTGGCCTTGCGTTCAAGAAAAATCCCAGTGTAATAAGTCCGATGAAACTCAGACTCAAGCCGAGCAATTATCTCGGTAATTTTCTGATACTGAACCTTGGTACCACCATGCGAGCATTGGTCTGTTAAAGCCAAAATATAAACCACCAAAGCATCTTGATTATCAGGATCCACCGCAAAAACATCAATGCAAATACTAATCGCCAAATCTGGTTCATTCAACGAACGATACTGACGCGCCTTGTCAAGCACAGTACCAATGGTATCTTTATGAATTAAATGATATTCCATACTCCCCTTTATCGATATCACGTTTTAATTCTGCACATCATATCAAATAACGCTTTACACGGTTAACTTATTCAAAAAAACATCCATTTTGAAAATTTCAAAAATTTTAAGCACCCAACAAACCTTATTCGATAAAAGAGTAATAAAAGCGATATTTTTGACAAAAAAATACTATTTTTAAGGCTTAAAACGAGTATTTTTATCGCGTTACAACAACCAAAACCCTTGTTTTACATGGCGTTTAGAGCCATTTCGATTATTTCCGATATTTTTTTAGAGCAAAAGTGGCTGTAAGTGGACTAAAGTGGTATAAAATGTACTTTATTGACTTGAGGAGTTGATATTTTTACATCACCATTAGAGGGGAACATGGAAACAACACTACACACTTTTATATACACAGCGGCAGCAATCATTCTGTCCTTAAGTTACGCTGCAGTCGCATAACGTAATGCATCAAGCCTTGGGGGGTATATGTTTAGGGGGGTACATAATTTAACCATTGACGCTAAAGGGCGATTAAAAGTTCCTACGCGCCACCAAACGCAAATTGATAAAACTTGCGGCGGGAAAATGGTGATTAGTATCCATCCTGACGATGCTTGCTTACTCCTCTATCCTTTAGGAGATTGGCAAAAACTCGAACAAAAAGTCAGTGAACTGCCTTCACTGAACATTCACACCAAACGACTTAAACGTAAACTAATTGGCCATGCCACTGATTGTGAGCTTGATAAAGCATCACGCATTCTTATTCCTGGCGCACTAAGAGAATACGCAAATTTAGGCAAAAAAATCATCATGAGCGGACAAGGGCATAATTTTGAATTATGGGATGAAAACACTTGGAGTAAACAACTTGAAAGTCTTGATTCACTCAGTAGAAGAGAAACCATCCCAGTAGAGATTGCCCAGCTGTCGTTATGACGAGCAATCAACATCAATCAGTGATGTTCGATGAATCAATCAAAGGGTTGAATATAAAAAATAACGGTATTTACATTGATGCAACTTTTGGTCGTGGTGGGCACACACGTGGAATTTTGAATCAATTAAGTGGTTCTGGCAAAGTAATTGCTTTTGATCGAGACATTAGTGCTGTTCATTACGCTAAAGAAAATTTCAACGGCGACCAACTGGAAGTTATTCACAGTGCTTTTTCCAATATGTTAACACTGCTAGACAAGCGCGGACTGACAGGGAAAATTGATGGGATTTTAATGGATTTAGGTGTTTCATCGCCACAACTGGACAATGCTCAACGAGGTTTTAGCTTTAACCAAGATGGCCCTTTAGACATGCGCATGGATCAAACTCAAGGTCTGAGTGCAGCACAATGGCTATCAACGGCTGATGAAACGGAAATCGCCGATGTCTTGTATCAATACGGTGAAGAAAGAAAAAGTAGAAGAATTGCTAGTGCCATTAAAAGATATCAACAAGATAAAAGCATTGATACAACTTTGCAACTGGCCAACATTATTGCCTCTGTGATTAAAGTGCAAAAAAATAAGCATCCTGCTACTCGCTCATTTCAAGCGATACGGATTTTTATTAATCAAGAGTTAAGACAACTCTCAGAAACTTTGGAACAGGCCATCGAGCTCTTAGCAGCCGGTGGCAGGCTTGTTGTCATTAGTTTTCATTCGATTGAAGATCGAATTGTCAAACAATTTATTCAAAAATATTCCAGACAAAAGCAAGCACCAAAAGGACTGCCAATTATGGACAGTGAAATCAAAGAAACTGTATTTAAGGATCTGGGCAAAAAATTCGCCAGTAAAGAGGAAGTACAAACCAATAAACGCTCAAGAAGCGCAATTTTAAGAATCGCGCAACGCAGCACACTGAAAGTAGAAAAATGCTAAATAATTTCTCCACTAAGGCAAAAATTAATACACTGCTTGGTGTTTCAATTGTTGTGTTGTCGGTTTATACCATTATTTGGAATTTTGACATGCGAACACTCTACCTTAAGCTGGATAAGGTTGAGGTTAAATACAATAAAACAATGGCAATACATAAACAATTATTGACCGAGCATTCACAAATCGTTAGTGGTAATCAAATCAAAGACAGGGCGATTAAGTCCTTAAAAATGGAAGTCCCAAGATCAACTGAGCAAATTTTATTATGACTAAAAAACGCCTGTTCAGAGTATTTAAAGTACAAAATTTTTGGATAAGGCAGGGCTTTATCAAGTACCTTTTTGTGTTTTTATTTTTAGGTTTTGCCTTTAGAATAATTAGCATCAACCAACTTAATGCAGGTGAGATTTCACTGCAAGAAAAAGGCGTTAAACAAACCATTAGCAAATTAAAAGAAACGGCACGCCGTGGAGACATTTTAGACAGGAATAATGAAGTGCTTGCTAGTAGTCTAATCTTAAAAAAAGTAAATTTAGACTCAACCAAAGTTCAGCTTGAATACATTCCAATGCTGGCAGATGCACTGAATATGCCAAGCAAAAGATTGAGAGAAATTTTGGCAAAAAAAAGAAAAATTGGCAGTCGTCATTTAATCATTAAAAAAAACCTACTGTTGACGGACCCAATCATTAGTAACATTAGAAAACTCCAAAAAGAAAGAATAAAAAGTTTGCAAAATTGAAAAGAAAAAAGACAAGGTTAAATTGTTAGACAAAGTTTTATCCGCCTTAAAGATCAAGACAATACAAACTACCTATAGTAAAATTTCTGATTGTAAAAAAGAAAAAATTGCAGGCTTGGCATTGCAACAAGACAGCTACAGGTCTTACCCAAAAGGTGCTTCACTTGCACCGCTATTAGGTCGTAGCAATCGTGATTCTGGCATCGAAACTGAATTTAACTATATTCTTGCCGGTCAAGATGGAAAAAAACAACTAAGCTACGATCAGGATTCTCAAGGGTCTTACTTTAATCCAAATACTATTAGTTCTTTAAAGCATGGTCAAGACATCAAACTAACCATTGATGCTAAGATTCAATTTCATGCTTATACGGCGATAAAAAACGCCGTTAAAAAACACGAAGCAAACTCGGGTTCAGCCATTATTTTGATGCCTAATGGTGAAGTTTTGGCAATGGTCAACTATCCTGCAGACGATCCAAACGATCGAAGTATTTACAATGCAGAAAACTATCGCAATCGAGTTTTATCTGACATGGTAGAGCCAGGCTCCACCATGAAACCTTTCACCATGCTTTTGGCGCTAGATCAAAACAAAATCACGGCCACTGAAAATGAATGCTTTGATGTTACTAAACATATGAAATATGTCAAACGTCAAGGCGACTACACTTGCATGACAGTTAAGAAAATTCTACAAAAATCTCATAATCAAGGCACTGTAAGTAGTTTCAGAAAAGCTCAATGAAGAAGATACCTACAATACGTGGAATAAGCTTGGGTTTGGTCATCCACTAGGTTTAATCCCTAGAATTGAAAATTCAGGAATACTGAAACATTTTGCTTCGTGGGGGCTTGCGGATAAACGCACATTATCGTTTGGTTATGGCCCAATGAATACAAATCTTGCTCAGCTTGCTAGGGCCTACTTGGTATTTGCCAATCAAGGTGCTGTACCACCATTAAAACTTGTTAAAGGAGCAAATACCGTTGCAGACACAATGCAAGTATTCACACCAAAATCCACTAAAAAAAATAGCGCAATTATTAGATTCGGTCGCTTCCAATGACGGTTCCGGCTATTGGTCAGATATAAAGGGCTATAACATTGCTGGCAAAACTGGAACGGCTGAAATGAAAATTAAAGGAAAAAAAGGTTACAGTAAAGACGGTGCTATTCGCACGTTTTTTACTGGCTTTGTGCCGGTTGAAAATCCAAAATACATCATGGCTATACGCCTTGACTACCCTAAAAAATGTCATGTCAGAAATTCGCCAAATAAAAAAAGACCTTGCCAAGGTTCAAATTCTGCAGCGATCGTATTTCAAAAAGCAATGACTAACATTCTGAGTAATGACAAATCCATAAAACTGATGGCAGGCAAATAAAGTTATTTTTTCTTAAGTTTGCCTTTTTGAATATTTTCCATTACTTTTTTTCGCTCCTCAATGGTACTTGCGTTATTAATAAAGGCTTTGTTTTGAGTGTTTTTTTGTTGCTTTTCACAAGTATACAAAGCACCCAGAAACTCCTCTTTTGCTTGTGTCTCACTCAAATACGGCTCCATAATACAAAGCTGATTAAGGCGATTGTAAATTGTGTTTTTATTCTTAAAAGGCTTAATTAATTCCTCTTGAGTAATGTCATGTTCTTCAATCATTTGAGCGGATTGAACCAGTTCTAATAAAATTTCAAATTTTTTATCTATTTTTTTAAGCCCTCTAACCCTAACTTCAACCGTATTATTTTCATAAGCAAGCGATGGATAGTTGAGTAATAAAGTAATCATTTTAGACCTCAACCCTTTTGCATTAGGACCTTGTACAACGATTGGTTCTGATGGCGGAAAATCCGAAAAATGCTCCCCCATGTGAGGCATTGGTGGCTCATCAACTGATGGCATTTGAGATGACTGATCTTGCTGGTCAAATACTTTTTTAACCTGTTCAACACTTTGCCCTACCTCCTGCGCTACACCCTCAATTAACTGCTGATGATAAAGATCATACGTAACTTGATTAATCAAAACTTTTGCCTTTTCTATGAATAGAGTTTTGCCTTCAATGGTGTCAAAATCTAATTCCGCTTTTACGTGGTCAAATAAAAATTTACTCAATGTATGTGCTTTTTCAATGCGCACTTCAAAATCCTTTAACGATTCTTTTTTAACTAAAGTATCGGGGTCTTCACCGTCAGGCAAGAATAAAAACTTAACAACTAGTCCTGTCTTGATAATAGGCAATGTAATTTGAAGCGCTTTCCATGCAGCGGCACGCCCTGCTCTGTCACCATCAAAACAAAAAATAATGGTGTCAGTTGTGCGTGATAATGTTTGTAAGTGTTGAGGCGTAGTAGCCGTACCCAACGTGGCGACTGTAGAGGTAATACCACCTTGGTGCAAGGCCACCACATCCATATAACCTTCAACCACCAATATATAATCAATGGAATGTGAATGTTTGCGTGCATGGTGCAACCCATAAAGTTCTTTGGATTTATGGAAAATCGGTGTTTCAGGTGAATTTAAATATTTAGGCTTGTCTTTTTCAGACAGAACTCGACCACCAAAAGCAATCACATCGCCCTTAGCATTATGAATTGGGAACATAAGGCGATCACGAAAACGATCGTAATACTCACCTTGTTTATCTTTCTTAGCGACCAATAACCCCATCTCTACCAAATCTTTAACAACTTCTAAATCTTGCTTGAAATGATCAAACAAACCGCTCCATCCGGGTGGCGCAAAACCCAAATCAAAACGTTTGGCAATTTTCCCAGTAATGCCTCTATTTTTTGCGTAAGTAACGACTTTATCTTTTGCTGGAGAGTTTTTTAATTGATATTGATAAAACTCACTAACCTTTTGCATTAAATCACGATAACGCTTAATTTTAGGATCCACCGGTTGAGCATTTTGATCGTACACCACACTAATGCCTGATTCACTAGCCACTACTTCTACTGCTTCTGTAAAATTTAAGTGGTCATACTTCATTACAAAATCAATGGCGCTACCATTCTCACCACAACCAAAACAATGATAGTACTGTTTGTCAGCGACGACGGTGAACGAAGGAGTCTTTTCATCGTGAAAAGGACAGCACGCTTTGTAATCTTTGCCTGCTTTTTTAAGAGGTACACGCCTATTAATTAGATCAACAATATCTACTTGATTGGATAAATCATTGATAAAATCATTATTAATAAAAGGCATGTTGAAAACAAAAAAATAAAAACGTAAAATCTTATTTTAATGACAAAAACAAATTTTTATCATCCTAAATTTATCCCAACGTGGGTATTAATTTTTTTTATGAGGTTAGGTGCTAAACTGCCCTTTTCCCTGCAAGTTGTTTTAGGAAAGGGCATTGGAAAATTACTTTACCCATTAATGGGTCGTTTTAGAAAAATTGCTTTTATTAACGTTTCTCGTTGCTTTCCAAACAAAAATCTTACGCAAGTTGAAAGTTTAGTCAGGCAAAATTTTGAATCCATTGGTATTTCTATTTTTGAAACTGCTAATGCTTATTTTGCCAACAATGGAAAAATCAAAAAATTATTACCATTAATAATGAGTACTATCTACTTAATGCATTAAAAAAGGATCAAAGTGTCATCTTACTGGCTGCACACTTTATGCCTTTAATGTTAGGCTCTAGAGCGCTTTTATTAAAACACACAATTGCTAATATCTATCGCCCACAAGACAACCCATTGTTTGATGAAGTGATGCGTAGAGGCTTTGTTGATAATGGTGCAGTCATGATTAAAACACAAGACACTCGTTCAATGATGAAAGCCATTAAAAATGGATTGCCAATTTGGTATGCGCCTGATCAAGATTTAGGTGAAAAAAATTCTGTATTCGCGCCTTTTTTCAACATTCAAACGGCTACTGTTGCGGCCACTGCACGCTTGGCAAAAGCAAAAAATACAACAGTTATCCCTTATTTTTTTATCAGAACCGATACTGGCTATGAGATGAACTTCGAACAGCCTTTAAAAAATTACCCGAGTGATGATGCCATAATGGACGCCACTAAAACCAATAAAATTTTACAAAATCAAATTTTAAAAGCACCTGAACAGTATTTATGGATTCACAAACGCTTTAAAACAAGACCAAAAGGTGAAGATTTTTTTTACAAAGACATTTAAATCTTTCTAATATTTTTTTACTTTAAGTGTTAGAACGTAAAAGTAAATTAGCGTATAATTAGCCCTTTAAAAAATTCTGATTTACTATTATTTATACTGATTATGTCAATTGATACACAAGCAATTATTAAAGATTTTCAAAAAGATGCGAATGACACAGGTTCAACTAATGTACAAGTTGCCTTATTAACTGCTCGCATTAAACACCTGACTGAGCATTTTAAGACTCACAAAAAAGATCACCATTCAAGAAGAGGTCTTTTGCATTTAGTTTCTCAGCGTAAGAAATTACTCACTTACCTTAAAAACACCAACGTAAGCGATTATTCTGATTTAATTGGTCGTCTAAGTTTAAGAAAATAACTTTACTGATTTAATAAAAAGCCCCTTTTGGGGCTTTTTTTATGCCCACCAATCAGTAAAATACACTCTCATGGAACTCTCACCTACTTATCAAAAAATAGAAGATCTAATAGAGCGCTCTTCTATTTTATCTGCGCACCTTGACTTAGAAGAAAAACAAGGTCGACTCGAAGAGGTTTTGCTAGAAATGGAAAATCCAGATGTTTGGTCTAACCCAGAAATAGCTCAAGCCTTAGGTCAAGAGAAATCAAAACTAGAATCAATTTGCCAAACCTTTGATGAGGCGAATACTGTTTTAGAGGATGCCAAAGAATTGCTAGACATGGCGCAATCTGAAGATGATGAAGATACCGCCACAAGTGTTATTAACGATTTAAGCAACATTGAGTCTTCAATTGAAAAATTAGAATTTCAAAGGATGTTCAGTGGCGATCTTGATGCCAATTCTGCTTACTTGGATATTCAATCAGGTTCAGGTGGTACTGAGGCGCAAGATTGGGCCGAGATGATTTTACGAATGTATTTACGCTGGGGAGAGAAGCATAAATTTAAAGTCAAATTAATGGAGGTTTCTGCGGGTGAAGTTGCAGGTATTAAATCAGCCACCATTCATTTTGATGGCGACTATGCATTTGGTTGGTTGCGTAGTGAAATTGGCATCCATCGCTTAGTCAGAAAATCTCCATTTAATGCGAATGGGAAGCGCCATACTTCTTTCTCATCCGTGTTCGTATCCCCTGAAGTGGACGATAACATTGATATTGAAATCAACAAGGCTGATATTCGTATTGACACTTATCGCGCTAGTGGTGCGGGCGGTCAGCACGTTAATAAAACCGATTCAGCAGTTCGTATTACCCACTTACCGACTAGCACCGTGGTTCAATGTCAAGATGGCCGAAGCCAGCACGCCAACAAAGACCAAGCCATGAAACAGTTAAAATCTAAGCTTTATGAACTCGAGATGCAAAAACGTAATAGCGAAAGCCAAGAGCAGGAAGATGCAAAGTCTGATATTGGCTGGGGGCATCAAATTCGCTCTTATGTATTGGATCAATCACGTATTAAAGATTTACGCACTGGAGTAGAATCAACCAACACACAAGATGTTCTAGATGGTAATTTAGACAAATTTATTGAAGCCAGTCTTAAAGCTGGATATTAAAAGGAAAAAATAATGAGTAAACATTACGATATGATAGCCATTGGCGCTGGATCTGGTGGTTTGTCAGCAGTTGAACGTGCCAGTGAATACGGCAAAAAATGTTGTGTTATTGAAGTTAAAAAAGTTGGTGGAACTTGTGTCAATGCAGGTTGTGTTCCTAAAAAAGTCATGTGGTTTGCTGCCAATACTGCCACACAAATTAAAAATGCTAAAGGGTTTGGTTTTGATATTGAACAAAAAAGTTTTTCATGGAAAAGCTTAATAGCAGGAAGAGATAATTACATCGACAATATTACGAACTGGTGGCACGGGTATCTTGAAAAACTTGGGATTGATTATTTACATGGCTTTGGTAAATTAATTGATAAAAATACCGTATCTGTTAATGGTGAAACTTATACTGCTGATCATATCGTACTTTCACCTGGCGGTGAGCCTGCCATTCCTCATATTGAAGGAGCTCAGTACGGCATTACCTCGGACGATTTTTTTGAACTAGAAGACTTACCTAAAAAAGTAGCTGTGATTGGTGGTGGCTATATTGGCGTAGAGCTAGCAGGTGTACTCAATGCGCTTGGCTCAGAAGTGGAGATTTTTGGCCGTGCTGATACCTTGCTTAGAGGCTTTGATTCAATGATTCAAACCGCACTGGATAAAGACTATACAGAGCATGGTATTACTATCCATCACGGATCTCAAATTGATAAAGTCACCGATGATAAAACCATTATTACTAACAAAGGCGAATTTTCTGGTTTTGATCAAATCATCTGGGCCGTGGGTAGAAACCCAATGACCCAGCATCTTGGTTTAGAAAATGCAGGTGTTGAATGTGACCAGCATGGATTTATTCCAACCGATAAATTCCAAGCTACCAATATTGATAACATATTTGCACTTGGTGATGCCACTGGTAGAGCGCCACTCACACCCGTGGCAATTGCAGCTGGAAGGAGGCTCTCAGATCGTTTGTACAATGGCATGACAGATAGACACCTTGAGTACAGCAACATTGCCACTGTAGTATTCTCTCATCCGCCAATTGGTGTTATTGGTTTGACCGAAGATGAAGCTAATAAAAAATTTAACAAGGTGAAGGTTTACAAATCAGAATTCACACCAATGGCTGACGCTTTGCTTGATCACAAAACCACCACTGCCTTAAAACTCGTGTGTGAAGGCGACAATGAAAAGGTTATCGGCTGTCATATTATGGGTCATGGTGCCGATGAAATGCTACAAGGGTTTGCTGTAGCTATCAAGATGGGCGCGACCAAAAAACAGTTTGATGATACGGTGGCTATTCATCCGTCCAGTGCGGAAGAGTTAGTAACAATGAGGTAATTTAACGACGATTCATCTTGCGCCATTTATACGGCTCAATCGGCGGCGTGTGAAAACCCCAAAAGCCAAGTTTTTCTGCTTTGGCTAAATCCTCTTCTTGTCGGTAAGTATCCTTATAAGAAAAAGCCATTCCCGCCTCCACCATGAGCTTGCCAATATCGATATTGCCCTTGTATACTTTGACCAAAATACGATTGTAATGATCAATACCAATAGGTTCGATTAACAATTCATCAGGCAAGTTTTGCAAGACTTGTTTTAAATAATCCTTAGACAACCGACCACAATCAATGGTTTTGAATTTTGTTTTCCGACATTTTTGCTTAATTTCAGGCGTATCAATACCTGCAATGCGCATTTGCATACTGACACTATCACCATCAACAATATATAAAGTTTTTTCACTGTCCAATGTGAAGCTACTGATATTAGCCAAAGCATTAATAGAAACCAAAAAGCACAAAGTAAATAATTTCATGTAAGTAAATACTAGCGGTAAAATCAATGATTTTATAAGACTATCGCATAACGTGAGCGCTTTAGAACAAATACAATTTGATAGTGATGGATTAATTCCTGCGATTGCCCAAGATTTTGAGACAGGGGAAATTCTGATGTTTGCGTGGATGAACAAAGAATCCTTAGCACTCACGATTGAGAAACAACAAGCGGTTTATTATTCTCGCTCTAGAAAAAAGCTTTGGTTTAAAGGCGAAGAATCAGGACACACACAATTAATCAAAGAAATCTATACAGATTGTGATAATGATGTTATCCTGCTTAAGGTTGAACAAGTCGGCGGTATTGCTTGTCATACCGGTAGAAAGTCATGCTTTTTCCAAAAGCTAGACAATAATGATTGGCAGAGTGTTGCAGACGTATTAAAAGACCCAAAAGATATTTATGGATGACATACTAAAAAAATTAGAACAAATACTCGAAGAGCGTAAATCTACCAACGCAGACAAATCTTACGTGGCCTCTTTGTACGCCAAGGGTTTAGATGAAATCTTAAAAAAGATTGGTGAAGAGTCTGCCGAGGTGATTATGGCTGCCAAAGATGATGATCAGGATAAAATCATTTATGAAGTGGCAGACCTATGGTTTCACACGCTGGTATTACTGCGACACAAAGACATAGAAATCGATAAAATACAAGATGAATTATCATCGCGATTTGGCTTATCAGGTTTGAAAGAAAAAGCCAATCGAACTAACTAAACAACAGGAGAGAAAAATATGATGCCAGGACCATTTGAACTGATTATTATCTTAGTAATCGTATTGCTTATTTTTGGTGGTAAGCGTCTTAAAAACATTGGTGGCGACCTTGGTGGCGCCATTAAAGGTTTTAAAAAATCCATGAAAGATAGCTCAGAAGACAAAATCGATAACAAAGATAATGTCATCGAAGCCAAAGTTATCAAAGAAGAAGATAAAGCAAAAAAATAAACCATGTTTGATATTGGCTTTTGGGAATTCGCCTTAATTGGTGTCATTACTCTAATCGTGGTTGGCCCTGAAAGAATGCCGGCTATCGCTCGAAAAGCCGGGCAATACGCTGGCAAAGCTAAAAGATTCATTGCCAAAATTCAAGATGATATTGGCGATGAGTTTGAGGCTGACAAACTTAAAGAACATTTAAGTCTTGAAGATAAAGACTCCAATATCGTTGAGATTTTTAAAGAAACAAAGCAATCTTTAAACGAAATCAAGAAAGACGCTGACACTAAAGACTCATGACTGATCAGCGCACTAAAAAAGAAATGACCTTTGTTCAGCATTTGGTCGAACTGCGTGACATATTGCTACACTCAGTTATTGCTATTTTAGTCATTTTTATTGGCTTATTTCCTTTTGCTAATGAAGTTTATGGCTTTATTGCCGCACCTATTATCAGTGTTCTACCGCAAGATACTAACATCATCGCTATTGGGGTAATATCACCATTTCTAACACCACTTAAAATGGCACTAATTATGGCTGTTTATCTAGCAATGCCATATCTACTCTATCAAATATGGAAATTTATTGCGCCCGCCCTATACAAACACGAAAAACAAATGATTATCCCGCTAATAGTGTCATCCACTATTTTGTTCTATGCAGGCATCTTATTTTCGTTTTACGTGGTTTTCCCAGTTATTTTTGGATTCTTATCCAGTGTCGGCCCAAGCGTTGTCGACTTCACTCCTGACATTCAATACTACTTAGATTTTGTGCTTAAGGTTTCTTTTGCCTTCGGTGTGGCTTTTGAAGTACCTATTGCCACCATTTTACTGATTATGTTTGGCATCACAACAGTTGAAAAACTTAAGAATAATCGCCCTTATGTGATTATTGGTGCATTCATTTTAGGTATGCTACTCACACCGCCAGATATTATCTCACAAGTATTGATTGCGATACCAATGTGGTTATTATTTGAAGCAGGTTTAATTTTTGCGCCGATGTTTAAAAGGAAAAACCCAACTGAGCCTACAAATGATGATGATCCGACTAAGCCCTCAAAGGACTCACAAAAAAATGATGCTGATCACGATGATGAATCAGACGATGAAGATTGGGATGATGAAGCGTTAGACGCCGAAATAGATAAAATCGACGAAGAGTTTAATAAGCTAGATAAAGAGTAAAGCCTTACTCTAATAATTCAAATGCATTAATCACACTTTCAGCTACATCAACAATACGCTTATTCTTATCCATTGCCATCTTTCTTAATGACTGGTAAGCATCATCCTCATTAATGTCTTTGTGCTTCATTAACAAGCCTTTGGCTTTCTCTACCGCTTTACGTTCTGAGAGTTGATTGCGTGTTGCATCTAGTTCGTCCTTAAGTGCTTGGAACTCACGAAAACGCGCCATCGCCACATCAATGATAGGCTGCACTCTGTTTTCTTCAAGACCGTCAACAATATAAGCATTAACACCTGACTTAATCGCCGAACTTGCCATCTCAGAATTAGACTCTTCAGTAAACATGACAATCGGTTTAGGCTTGGTTTTATTGACATCGGTC
>AJXC01001886.1_pt1 | contig 17769 bp, 18 predicted proteins | sample 404948 | NCBI WGS metagenome assembly AJXC01 (sample SAMN02954314, study PRJNA77837) | marine metagenome | biome: aquatic; feature: Guaymas Basin Hydrothermal Plumes; material: sea water; isolation source: Guaymas Basin Hydrothermal Plumes and Background water depths 1600, 1775... ... | reverse complement strand
CTGGCAAAAACTTTAATGCGATTCAGTACGGCTTAGATGAAAGTACAGGTGAGATTGATTATGAGCAAGTTGAAGCGCTAGCAAAAGAACACAAACCAAAAATGATTATTGCTGGTTTCTCAGCATACTCGCGTGTGGTTGATTGGCAACGTTTTAGAGATATTGCTGATTCAATTGGCGCTTATTTATTTGTAGATATGGCGCACGTTGCAGGTCTCATTGCAACGGGTGAATACCCATCTCCAGTAGATATTGCTGACGTTACAACAACAACAACACACAAAACACTTCGTGGCCCTCGTGGTGGTTTGATCTTGGCTAAAGCCAATGAAGAGATTCAAAAGAAATTAAATTCTGCAATTTTCCCAGGTATTCAGGGTGGTCCATTAATGCACATTATTGCTGCTAAAGCAGTTAGCTTTAAAGAGGCGATGACTGATGAGTATAAAACTTATCAAAAGCAAGTTAAGGTTAATGCTCAAGCAATGGCTGAAACTTTCATTGCCCGTGGTTTTGATGTGGTATCTGGCGGTACGGACGACCATTTATTCTTAGTGAGTTTTATTGATCAGGGTTTAACCGGTAAAGCGGTAGATGCAGCATTGGGTAATGCACACATTACGGTTAATATGAACGCTGTACCTAATGACCCACAATCGCCATTTGTAACCAGTGGTATTCGTGTGGGTACACCTGCTGTTACTACCCGTGGTTTTGGTGAAGCTGAGTGTCGTGATCTAGCATCTTGGATGTGTGATATTTGTGATGATTTAGAAAATCAATCAGTCATCGACGCAGTTAAAGAAAAAGTAGCTGTCGTTTGCGCCAAGCATCCAGTTTATAAATAGCATTATTTAAGGGGGAGAATGCGCTGTCCATTTTGTCAGTCTGACGATACCAAGGTATTAGACACACGTCTTATTGATGACGGCTCGCAAGTACGCCGTCGCCGTGAGTGCACCTCTTGTGGTGAGCGTTACTCAACTCGTGAAACGGTTGACTTAAATCTTCCGCGTTTAATTAAAAGTGATGAGTCTCGTGAATCTTTTGATGAGGATAAATTACGTTCCGGCTTATTAAAGGCTTTAGAAAAACGCCCAGTAAAAACCTCGCAAATTGAAACAGCTATTGCCCGTATTTCACGAAAATTAATGACCCGGTCTGAGCGAGAAGTGCCTTCTTCTAAAATTGGTGAGTGGGTGATGGAAGAACTCAAAGTGCTTGACGAAGTGGCTTACATTCGCTTTGCTTCGGTGTATCGACAATTTCAAGATATTGAAGCCTTTAAGAATGAGATTGACAAACTCATGAATAAATAAGGCCAATATAAAAATGGCAAAAGTAAAAGTAGAATTTGTCTGTCGAGCCTGTGGCGCATCGCACCATCAATGGGCAGGTCAGTGTTTAGATTGTAAAGAATGGAACACCCTAGAAGAGATAGTTTTGTCTCAAGCAACCTCATCCAAACCTGAAAGCTTAAAAGACCTACCCCCGTCAAAAGTTCAAAATCTTTCTGCCATTAAATCTGAAAATAGATCTAGGTTATCAACCGGACTAACAGAGCTTGATCGCACTTTAGGTGGTGGTTTGGTAGATGGCTCAGTTGTGCTGATTGGTGGTGATCCAGGCATTGGTAAGTCAACCCTAATCTTGCAAGCCATGGCTGCGATCAATAAAGACAATACGACTTTGTATGTGAGTGGCGAAGAGTCAGCCGAGCAAATCAGCGATAGGGCGATTCGTTTGGGTATTAATGAAGATATCTTATTGCTCAGTGAAACCCATTTAGAAAAAAATTATTAAGCTGGCTAAAGAAGTGCAGCCCAAAGTCATTGTGATTGATTCAATCCAAACCATGGTGACTGATGGCTCAACTTCAGCGCCAGGATCAGTGACTCAAGTGCGAGATTGCGCCGCACAACTCACACAGTTTGCCAAGCAAACCAATACGATTTTATTGATGATTGGTCATGTGACTAAGGGTGGCGCTTTAGCTGGCCCAAGAATATTGGAGCATATGGTCGATGCCGTGCTTTATTTTGAAGGCGATGCCGGTGGACGCTACCGTATTATTCGTGCGGTAAAAAACCGCTTCGGTGCGGTGAATGAAATCAGTGTATTTGCCATGGGAGAAACTGGTCTTCAGCAAGTAGATAATCCATCCGCTATTTTCTTGTCCAATCAAGCCAAGCCATCACCGGGTTCTATGGTGATGGTGACTAGAGAGGCAACTCGTCCACTAATGGTTGAAGTGCAAGCTTTGGTGGATCAAGCCAGTGGCAACCCTAAACGCGTGTGTGTTGGTTTAGATCAAAATCGTCTATCTCTACAACTTGCTGTATTGCACAAACATGGTGGCGTTGCCACGCACGATCAAGATGTGTTTGTGAATGTGGTGGGTGGTATTAAGGTCAATGAAACCGCTTCTGACTTAGTGGTTATGTTGGCAATTATGTCTAGTCTTAGAGATCGAGTTATTCCAAATGATTGGATTGCATTTGGTGAAGTTGGTCTTACCGGTGAGGTGCGCCCAGTCTACAATGCGGTTGAGCGTTTATCAGAAGCGCAAAAACACGGCTTTAAGGTGGCAATCATACCAAAGGGTAATCTACCTAAAAAAGCGCCTAAAGGCCTAAAAATCGTTCCGGTTGAATATTTGTATCAAGCCTTGCAATACATGGCTGAAAATACTTAGAGGTCAATTCCTTTTTGTGCTTTGATGTTTTCTCTAAAAGCATGTTTAATATCTTTCACTTCACTCACAGTATCAGCAATTTCTATTAAACTTTCTGAAGCAGCTCGACCTGTAATGACTACGTGTTGATCTTTAGGGCGATTATTTAATGCATCTAGAATCTGTTGCTCATCAAGATATTGATAGCTAACCATGTAAGTAAGCTCATCCAACACCACCAAGTCAATAGACTTATCTGCTAAATATGCCTGAGCCTTTGACCAAGTTTCAATTGCCATAGCTGTGTCATATTCTTTGTCTTGTGTGTCCCAAGTAAAGCCGGTTTTCATAAAGGCAGTTTGCACGTTTGGCTGTTGAGCAAGAAAGGCATCTTCACCAGTGTCTTGTACGCCTTTTAAAAACTTAGCAATACCGACTTTCATATCGTAGCCGAGTGCACGACAAACCATACCCAAAGCTGAAGAAGATTTACCTTTACCGTTACCAGTTAACAGTACGATAATACCTTTATCGATGTTAGCTTCTTCTATGCGAGAATCAATATGTTCTTTCTTACGCTGCATGCGAGCCTTGTATTGATCGTCAGACACAGCTTTGTTTTAGTTTTTCTGAGTAGAGAAGTAAGGAATAAATGAATAGCGATGATTAAGTGTAAATACAATTGATATGGCAATCATCCAGTAAAGAACCGGGGCTATTTCAACCACTGACCACTGTTGTGCATAAGTAGGGAAATTGGCCCAACCTGTTTTTGCATAAGTGGCAGTAAAGAAGTAATAGCTTGATGTTGCNANTAGCCATTGAGTGCTCGTTGCTGCAATGACAATTAATGCATTTTTTACAATGCTAGTATCGATATTTAAACTACTAATGTATTTACCAACCCAAAAAATTCCGTAGTAAGTAAATGGTAGTACGCTATAAGCAGGAGTGATGCAGTTAGCACTAATGCCTTCATAGACAATAGCGTAGTTATCGATAGCAACAGCACTGATAATAATCAAAAAAGCTACCCAAAATTGTCGCAAGTAGATGCCGGCAATAAATAGAGCTGGAATGGTAAAGTCAGGCAAATGTACAATGCTTGATAACCAATTAGTATGTCCACGCGTGGCAATCATTAAAAAGTACCATGATAAACACAGCAAATAGCGTTCTAGTTTTATTGATTTGATCTGTCATAAATTACTCCAATGAATGTTTTAATTATATCCAATCGGTAAAGATAAAACCATCGCGTTCAACAGTTTCTCCTTGGGTGACTTTAATTGAATTTTTAAAGTCTGGAGAGTCATAAACAAAAGTATGAAATTCACCATTCTCCCCACAAGGGTCAACTTGATTGGGCAGGGTGTCAAGTAGCTTTTGATTAAAGGCGTGTCCAGCAAAATCGGATGATATTTGCTTAGGATCAATACAAGTAATATTGGCTTTAATACCAACGTCAATAATCATCTTAGATAATTCAATAGTGTTAATTCCCCAGCAGGGAAATATTGGTTTAATACCCGTGCCCTGCATTTGCTTAATGCGGTAGTCACGAATATCTTCTAAATACAAATCCCCAAAAGCCACAGCCTCAATATTATCATTCTGAATTTTTGTTATAAACTCACTCATGATTCTTTCATAGTCAGAATTTGAGCATGGATAAGGTATTTCAATAATATGAATGGGAAGTCCAATTTGTTTAGCCTGCTCTTTTAACAAACGCAGCCGTACTGCATGCATTGCGACACGCTCAAACTCTTTATTGACCGTGGTAAAAAGACCCAAGAGATTAACACTCGGATCTTTTAGCAGTAGATGTAAGGCGTAAGCGCTATCCTTACCACTACTCCACGATAATAATGTACGTTTAAAAGTTATGAGTAATGCCCAGGTTGAAAGTTCGACCAAGTTGATTGTAATCTTTTGCTACCTCGTATTCTTTATTGAGTGTATTGTTAATTGTTGCTGTAATTTTTACATCATTATTGTATTGATAGGAGGTCGCAAGATTTAACAGTCCATACCCTCCAAGCTTATTGGTGCCATTATTGTCATCCCAAGCCCAAGATTTTCCAATAATCCCAATTCTATTTGTATATTTACCGTGCTCTTTGGTCGCACTTATTCCGATAGAGTTTTTAGGTCTTCTACCTGTTTGATAGTTAGTTCCGTCTTTAACGGACTTATTGTACGTATACTCAGTATCAACATCCCACCCGGCTATATTGGATTTTAAGTTAACATCAATCCCTTTTATATTGTACTTACCGTCATTTGAGTAGTAATGACTACCCCAAGGGCCGTTGTATTTAAAAAAGTCATTAACTGTATTTTTATAGGCTTTAATTGATACAATTCCCCAATCTGATTTTTTTTCTATACCCAATTCAACATTCTTTGATTGCTCTGGTTTTAAGTCGGTTTTACTTTGATCGATATTGGCTGATGTTTTTGATATTGACGCCAGTTTGGTGGCCTTTCCATATGCTCCAGAAACACGCCATCCGTTATCAAGACTTCTTGCCAAGGCAATATTGTAAGTAAAGTGATCACCGAATCTATCATGATTAATATTTCTAACTCCAATTACAGTGTCATTGCCAAGCACTATGCGTTGCCATTGGGCAAATAGGTCTGTATTTGAGTTTTCAGATGTTCCAGAAGTTATTTCATCTTTTTGGTGAGATATTCCGCCAATTAAGATACCGTTATCAACTTTAAAATCCGATGTAAAGGTGATATCAGATTCTTTGTAATCGCTTCCGTAATACGACTGTTCGTTTTGTGCATAACTTAATTTTGATGAAAGGTCTTTAAAAAATTTGTGATTTAATTCAAAATTGTATTGATTTAAATCGTTGTTATTTGTGCCATCATCATAGTTAACGTCAGCTTTAGAATTTAAAATTCCAAAACTTAAGTTGGTGCTTTCAGTAAATTTTTTTCCAATATTAAAGCTAGCTGATCTTCTATCTATAGAATCTTTATCATTACTCCCAGTGTCTTTTGCATCAATACCATCAGTATGATAGTTGCTTACAGTAAAGTTTAAGTAATTACCATCTTCACTGATACTTGAAGAGTAGCTAACTTTTCTACTATTGTGAGTGCCATAAGAAACGTTAACAGTATTATGCTCTCCATTTTTGGCACCTTTATTGGTAAACACATGCACAACTCCACCAATTGCTCCAGATCCATATAATGAAGAATATGGGCCTTTGACAATTTCCACTCTTTCAATTTGATCAAACGGTATTAACTCCAAATGTGGCTGGCCGTACCAGCTTACTTTAATGCCGTCTACTAGTACAATCGTATGTCTAGCATCGTTGCCACGTATTCTTATGGCAGCAGTTGAACCTTGGCCTGCTTCTAAATTTGCAGACGGTATGGATGCCAATAATTCTAAAAAAGTTCTAGCACCACTTTGCTCAATTTCTTCTTTAGTGACAACAACTTTGGAGGCGATAGATCCGATAACAGGATTTGCAGTTCGATATTCAGTATTCAGGTAAATAGGAATAGGGCCTAATACCGCATTGGTTGCTGTAGTGAAAGTTAGCGCTGAAACTGCAGTAGCTAAAGAAAGNTGTTTGATATTCATGATTGCTCCGTTAAATCATTAACGAGCGAAAGTAGGTATTGCACAGATATGCATTTACCTAACTCACCACCCATCGTAGTTGTTAATGTGTTGTTTGAATATGTATCGGACTTTACCGTTGCGAGGGCAGTGTTAGAATTTAACTAACTTCCAGTGATTCAAAACAAGGGGAATTATACTTTTAATAAATATAGTAGTGTTACTTTTATGGAGTCTGAAATAGCCATTCTCGGGTAAAATCTTTGATTTTTATAAAATATAAGTAGGAGTGAGTGAAGATGAGTCAGGTTTACAATTTTAGTGCCGGCCCTGCAATGCTACCAGCGCAGGTAACAAAACTAATGCAAGAGGAGCTACTGGAGTACGGCAATGCCAAAGCATCAGTGATGGAAATCTCCCACCGTGGTGCTGATTTTATGGCGATGGCGCAAAAATCTGAGCAAGATCTTAGAGATTTGATGAATATTCCTAGCAANTACAAAGTTTTATTTTTACAAGGTGGTGCATCAGCTCAGTTTTCAATGGTGCCAATTAACTTACTTCGCGGCAAAACCAAAGCGAATTATGCACATACGGGTCATTGGTCAAAGAAGGCGATTGCCGAAGGTCAACGTTACTGTGATGTAAATATTTGTACCGATAGCTCAGGCAACAAATACACCAATATTGATGATTTCTCGAACTGGAATATTGATGCTGATGGTGCTTACCTGCATTACACACCGAATGAAACAATTGCGGGTTTAGAGTTTGATTACGTGCCAGAAGTGGATATGCCATTAGTGGCTGATATGTCATCAACGATTTTATCGCGTGAAATTGACGTATCAAAGTACGGCGTGATTTATGCAGGTGCACAAAAGAACATTAGTATTTCTGGTTTAACGATTGTGATTGTTAGAGAAGATTTAATCGGTGATGTAGTGGCTAACCAGCCAGTTTTATTTGACTATGCAACTCAAGTAAATAACGATTCGATGTACAACACACCAGCAACTTACCCTTGGTATGTCGCTGGTCGTGTATTCGAATGGTTAAAAGAGCAGGGTGGCTTGAGTGCAATGGCCAAGATTAACGAAACTAAAGCTAAAACACTTTACGACGCGATTGATAATTCTGATTTTTACTCAAACCCTGTGGCGGAGAAATATCGCTCTTGGATGAATGTACCATTCTTGTTAGCGAATGAAGATCTTAATGGTTTGTTTTTAGAAAAAGCAGCAGAGCGTGACTTAATCACACTTAAGGGTCATCGCTCAGTGGGCGGTATGCGCGCCAGTATTTACAATGCAATGCCACAAGAAGGCATTGATTCATTGGTTGGTTTTATGAAAGATTTTGAAAAGGAAAATGCATAATGATTAAGGTACAAACACTCAATAATATTTCACTGATTGGTTTAGAAAAACTACCAAGAGAGAATTACGAAGTCGCCTCAGAAATGACTAACCCTGATGCAATCTTGGTGCGTAGTGCCAAGATGCATGATATGGACATTGGTGATAATTTAAAAGCAGTAGGCCGTGCTGGCGCAGGTGTTAACAATATTCCACTCGATAAAATGAGTGACAAAGGCGTGGTAGTTTTTAATGCACCCGGTGCAAATGCTAACGCAGTAAAAGAATTGGTTATTTCATCAATGCTTTTATCTAGTCGTAATATTTGCCAAGCTTGGAACTATGTTAATGGCTTACCATTAGACAACTTAAAAACAGCGATTGAAGATGGTAAGAAAAATTATGCCGGTTCAGAATTACCAGGCAAGACACTCGGTATTGTTGGCTTAGGCGCTATTGGCGTACAAATTGCCAATGCGGCACATGCACTTGGTATGAAAGTTATCGGCTTTGACCCAAGTATTACCATCAAGAGTGCGTGGAAATTATCAGCAGATGTTGAACAGGCGCTTAGTATTGATGAGTTGTTTTCACAAAGTGATTTTGTTTCATTTCACGTGCCGTTAGTAGAAGGCACTAAGAATCTATTAAACGAAGAGCGTATTGCTTTATTACCAAAAGGTGCAACTATTTTGAATTTTGCTCGTGATGGCATTATTGATGAAGATGCGTTAATTACCGCATTAGAAGCTGGCAAAGTTAAGTACTACGTGACTGATTTTCCAATCGACGATAAGAAAGACCATGAGCGTGTGATTGCGCTACCTCATTTAGGCGCATCAACAGCTGAAGCTGAAGATAATTGTGCGATCATGGTGGCAAACCAGATTAAAGATTATCTTGAAAATGGTAATATTTTAAATTCGGTTAATTTCCCCGAAGCAAAAATGCCGAGAGCAGGTAAAGAACGTTTGGCAATTACGCATAAAAATATTCCAAATATGGTGGGTCAAATCTCAACAGTAGTTGCTGATGCAGGTGCAAATATTGTGGATATGTTGAATAAATCAAGAGATGATGTTGCCTATACTTTAATCGACCTAGAGAGTGAAATTTCTGATACAGTAATCGATAATTTAAAACAGATTGAAGGCATCTTAACAGTAAGAGGTCTTTAGACAATAAAATGGCTAAAAAAACACTGGATGAGCTAAGGGCTGAAATTGATGCGCTGGATAAAAAAATCCAATCATTAGTTGGTGCGCGCGCCGAACTCGCCTCAGCAGTGGCAGAAGTTAAAAAAGCCACAAAAGATCAAAGTGTTTTTTACCGTCCTGAACGTGAAGCACAAGTATTACGTGCTATTATTGCACGCAATGACAACCTGCTTAAAGATAAGGACATGGCTCATATTTTCCGTGAGATTATGTCAGCTTGCCTTGCCTTAGAGCAGCCGCTTAATGTTGCCTACTTAGGCCCTGAAGGCACCTTCACACAGGAGGCTGCGTTAAAGCATTTCGGCCACGCGGTATCAACACTTGATTGTGGCAGTATTGATGAGATTTTCCATCAAGTTGAAAAAGGCAATGCGCATTATGGTGTTGTGCCAATTGAGAATTCTTCAAATGGCGTGATTGGTGGTACGGTTGATATGCTTTATTCTCAAGACTTAAAGATTTGTGGTGAAGTTGAGATATCCATTCAACATCAATTAATGATGGCAGATCAATCGCAAGAAATTAAGGCAATTTATGCACATCAACAAGCGCTTGATCAGTGCCAACGCTGGCTGAGTAATCATTATCCAAATGCTGAATTAAAGCCAGTAGCATCAAATGCTTTGGCAGCGCGATTGGTTAAAGATGAGCCACATGCAGCGGCAATTGCATCGGAGGCAGCTTTAAGCCTGTACGGATTAGAGCGCGTAGCAAAAAATATTGAAGATAAAACTGGCAATGTCACACGCTTTTTGGTATTGGGCAAAGAAGAGGTGGCACCTTCAGGTAAAGATAAAACATCAATTTTAGTGGTTACCAAACATGAGTCTGGCGCCTTGCTAGACTTGCTTGCGCCTTTCAAAGAACAAGATATTAATATATTGCAACTTGCACGTCACCCAATCCCTGGGGTGAAATGGGAGTATTTATTCTTAATTGATATTGAGGGTCATCAGCAAGAGGCGCATGTGCAAACTGCATTAGAGCAAGTTAGTGAGAGAGTGCTAAAAGTTGATATTTTAGGCTCTTACCCTGTTGCTGTTTTATAGATGCTTTTTATAGTGCTATGAGTGTTTGTGAGTCTATTCTTTCTCTGAGTCCATATCAGGGTGGTAAGCCTATTAGTGAGCTACAACGTGAGCTAGGCCTAGATCACGTGATTAAACTGGCCAGTAATGAAAACCCTTTAGGTCCAGGACCTAAAGCACTAGATGCTATACAACAAGCCATCAGTGAGATTAGTCGATACCCAGATGGTAATGGTTTTGAACTTAAGCAAGCCATTGCAACACACTTATCAGTGACATCCGAGAGTGTTACATTAGGTAATGGTTCAAACGATATTTTAGAATTAGTAGCCAAAGCGTACGTTTGTCGAGCAGAAGATGAAGTGATTTTTTCACAATATGCTTTTGTGGTTTATCCTTTGGCTACTCAAGCTTTGGGTGCAACAGCAATTGTAACGCCTGCTAATGATTTTGGTCATGATTTAGATGCAATGCTTGCATCAATTACGGATAATACTAAGCTATTCTTTATTGCAAACCCAAACAATCCAACAGGTACATTGCTAAGCGATGAAGCGGTTTATGCGTTTTTATCCAAAGTNCCAAGCTCGGTTATTGTGGTGTTGGATCAAGCTTATATTGAGTATTTAGATACTACTGATTTATCGATTGGATGGCTAAATGAGTTTGATAATTTGGTCATTACTCGTACTTTTTCTAAAGCTTACGGTTTGGCTGGTTTGAGAGTTGGTTATTCAATATCTCACCCTCAAGTTGCAGATTATTTAAATCGTATTCGCCAACCATTTAATGTCAATCATATTGCTCAAAGTGCTGCGACAGCTGCTATTTTTGATGAGGCATTTTTGGTTAGATCAGTGATTGCAAATAAAAATGGCTTATCCCAACTTTCACAAGGATTTGATCGTTTAGGCTTGTCTTACATTCCATCACATGCAAATTTTGTTGCAGTAAAGGTAGTAGATGCTGGGATAACTTATCAAAAATTACTAGAAAAAGGTTTTATTGTGCGTTCCGTTGAAATGCCAGGTTACTTACGAGTTTCAGTAGGCACTCGAAATGAGAATGAGGCGTTTCTTGATGCGTTAAAATCAGTTTTATGATAAACAAAATTTGCATTATTGGTGTTGGATTAATCGGCGGTTCATTTGCTGCTGGACTAAAGCAGTCTAATCAAGCAAAAATCATTGTTGGCTTTGGACGTAATGAGAATTCTTTGATTAAGGCTCAATCACTCGGTGTGATTGATAAGTACAGTTTGGATATTGCAACTGCATTGCAAGGCGTTGATATGGTGTTAATTGCCACACCTGTTGATAGTTTTGGTACGATTTTAAAACTTATCAAGCCATACATTAATGATTCGGTGATTATTTCAGATGTTGGCAGTACCAAAGGCAGTGTTGTTAGTATTGCAAAGCAAATTTTTGGAAGGGTGCCAAAAAGATTTATCCCTGCACATCCAATTGCAGGTAAGGAAAAAAGTGGTGTAGAGGCCAGTGATGGTGCGCTATTTAACAATAAGCGCGTAATTCTAACACCAGAAAACGATACTGACACACAAGCATTAGAAGCAGTATCAGAGCTATGGAAAATATTAGGAGCACAGGTAGAAACAATGACACATCAACAACATGACGATTTATTGGCAATGACTTCGCATTTACCACATATGCTAGCCTTTGGTTTAATGAGTTACTTGATTGAAAATAATCCAGACGCGCGTGATTATGCAGCAGGCGGGTTTAAAGATTTCTCACGCATTGCTTCATCTGATTCTATTATGTGGCGCGATATTTGTCTTAATAATTCAGCGGATATTGTTAAACACATTAAGGGTTATCAGGAGTCGTTAGATAAGCTTTCAAATTTGATTGAGAACAACCAATCAGAGGCACTAGAAAATTTATTTGCAGAGGCAAAATCTGCGCGTGATGAGTGGATTAAAGACTAAGTTAGAGAGTATATGAGTAAATTTATTGCCAAACCGGCACATTCATTATCAGGCCAATTAAAAGTACCAGGTGACAAATCAATCTCCCATCGTTCTATTATGCTGGGGTCGCTTTCCAAAGGCACCACTAAAGTTACTGGTTTCTTAGAAGGTGAAGACGCACTGTCTACTTTAAAAGCGTTTCAAGCCATGGGTGTGAAAATTGAGCGTGAAGGCGATAATGTGACGATTCATGGTGTTGGTATTAATGGTTTGAAAAAACCTTCAGAGCCACTTGATTTAGGCAACTCTGGCACTTCTATTCGACTTATGTCAGGTATCTTGGCGGCACAAGCGTTTGACTGTGAACTCATTGGCGATGAATCACTTTCAAAGCGCCCAATGGGGCGGGTGATTAACCCGTTGACTGAAATGGGCGCACTCATTGATAGTAACGATGGAAAACCACCGCTTAGAATTAAAGGTGGACAGCAACTCAAAGGCATTCATTACAATCTTCCTGTGGCATCCGCTCAGGTTAAGTCTTGTGTATTGTTGGCCGGATTATATGCACAAGGTGATACTTGTGTTACCGAGCCAGCACCCACGCGCGATCATACTGAGCGCATGTTAAAAGGCCTGGGTTATGATGTACGTGTGAATGATAATCAAATGTGCCTAACCGGCGGTGGTGAACTAACAGCCACTGAAATCCAGGTACCAAGTGACATATCTTCTTCTGCATTTTTCATGGTGGCAGCAGTGATTGCACCACAGGCTGATGTAACCTTAACCGGGGTTAATGTTAACCCAACACGTACGGGTATTATTGATATCCTTAAGCTTATGGGTGCTAATCTAACCCTGTCAAATGAGCGTGAAATTGGCGGTGAATTGTTAGCTGATATTCGTATTCAATCATCAGAACTAAAGGGCATTCATATTCCAGAGTCACTCGTGCCATTGGCGATTGATGAGTTTCCAGCCGTGTTTATTGCAGCGAGCTGTGCTCAAGGTGAAACAGTACTAACAGGTGCAAAAGAGCTCAGAGTAAAAGAATCTGATCGCATTCAAGTGATGGCAGATGGCTTAAGCATCTTAGGTATTAAAAATGAAGTATTGAAAGATGGCATTAAGATCCAAGGTGGTGTATTTCAAAAACCAACTCAAATAATTGAATCACATCATGATCATCGAATTTCGATGTCGTTTGCCATTGCTTCTTTACGGTGCAAACATACAATAGAAATTAACGGTGTAGGCAATGTTATGACTTCATTCCCAAATTTTGTTGAATTGGCCAACTCTGCAGGCATGAATATTGCAGAAGTGTAAAAAGCTATAGATGATAAAAAGGCGCTCAATGAGCGCCTTTTTTATTGTATCGGTTTAAAGCTTAGTAGCCACCTTTACGTTTTGTTTCAGGTAAGCCTGCAATTTTACCGGCTTGCTTAGCAGGGCCTTTAGGAAATAGGGCGTATAACTCTTTAGTGGTTAATTTACCATCCCAATCACCTTTCAAGCCTTTAACCATGTTACGTTCGTTAGGCTGGTTGGCGCTATTATTAATGTATTCATCGCGAAGGAAGTTAATTAATTTAAAGCTATCATCAGTTAAATTTACACCTTCTTCTTCTGCAAGTTCTGCAGCAACATCTTCATTCCATGTATTAAGGTCAACTAGGTAACCATGGTCGTCTCTTTCTAAATCAGCTAATGCCATCAAACTTTCTCCAATGTGAAAAACTATAAAAAGAAAACATTATATAATAACCTTTTTTATTATTCCCCACTTTTTTGTTATGACTATTGAAAATGCATCACCTTTCTTTGCGTGGGACGTGTCCTCGTACTTGGTATTATTTTTGGCAATTGCTTTTATCATTGTATTTGTTGATCAGTTATTTGGTAGTAATTCAACGGCAGAAATACCAACAACACAAAAAAAATCATTCATTGGAAAGTGGTTTTATTTTGTTTGTTTTTTAAGATTTAACAAATCAGAAAAATACCTTAATCGACCGAAACTCGTACAGTGGTCAGCTGAATTTTACCCAGTGCTTTTATTGGTGTTTTTACTTAGAGGCTTTGTGGTTGAACCTTTTAGAATTCCATCGAACTCGATGATGCCTACTTTATTAACCGGTGATTTTATTTTAGTAAGTAAGTTTGATTACGGCGTGAGTTTGCCAGTACTTAACAAGAAAATTGTTGAGTTTAAAAAAACCCGAACGAGGCGACGTAATTGTTTTTAGATACCCTAATTATGAAAAAGATTCTAAATACAAAGGTGCAGATTTTATTAAACGTGTTGTTGGCATTCCAGGTGATGAAATTAGTTATTCTTCTGACCATCTAAGAGTGGGTGGAAGCAAAATTCATTACAAAGATCTTGGTATTTATCAAGGCATTGAGTCTGGTTCAAGTATGACAGGATTCAAACATAAGCGAGAATTACTAAATAACAATCCACACGATATATTATTAGATCCAAAAAATCACTCTAAAGGTGTTAAAGTTAAGGTGCCACAAGGGCATTACTTTGTCATGGGCGATAACCGTGCCCGTAGTAGTGATAGTCGTTTTTGGGGGTTTGTTCCTGAAGAATACATTATTGGAAAAGCATTTGGAATCTGGATGCATTACGATGACTCTTTAAAGCTAGATAGAGTCGGTGGTTTTGATTAGCGACACATAGCAATCCTCTGGGAGGGCTAGCGATTTACAGCAGTCCTCTAGGAGGGCTAAGATGTATTAATTAATACGCTTTAAGATCTCATCAAGTTTATCAGCAGATGAATAATGAATAATGATTTTTCCTTTATCACCGTTTGATTTAATTTCTGTTTTAGAATCTAATTTTTGACCTAAAGACTGCATAAGTGCCTCAATGTGAGGATCAACACTAGTGGATTTTTTAGGTTTTGGATTGAGTACGCGTTTAACTAATTCTTCAGTTTGACGAACCGATAAAGAACGTTGAACGACTTGATTGGCTATATCAAATTGTGCATCACCTTTTAAAGCGAGTAGTGCACGTGCATGACCCATTTCTATATCACCATTGCTGAGTAACTGCTTAACAGAATTATTTAATTGTAATAGGCGAATTATATTACTCACAGCAGAGCGAGAACGGCCCACAACATGAGAAATCTCTTCATGAGTCATTTTAAAGTCTTCAATCAGTTGTTGCAGTGCTTTTGCTTCTTCAAGTGGCGTGAGTGATTCACGTTGGATGTTTTCAATGAGGCCAATGGCAAGTGCAACTTGATCGTCAATCTCACGAACGATGACCGGTACTTCTGTGAGTCCTGCAATTTGAGATGCACGCCAACGCCTTTCACCCGCAATGATTTCGTATTTGTCGTAGGTAACCTTACGTACAACTAAAGGCTGAATAACGCCTTGAGAGGTAATTGATTCAGCTAACTCATTAAGTGTGTCGGGGTCAATATCATCTCTAGGTTGAAATTTACCCCTTTGTAAAGAAGTAACGTCTAACATTTGCATACCGTTGTTTTCACCGGTTTGATTTTCATTAGATACTTGACCTAATAAAATATCTAATCCACGACCTAATTTTGAAGTTTTTGCCATTATTTAATTCTTAATTAATTGATGTTTTTCGTAAAACTTCACTGGCTAAGGAAATATACGAAATTGCCCCTTTGGATGATCTTGCGTAATTAATTACCGATTGACCAAAACTTGGTGCTTCTGCTAATTTTACATTTCTAGGGATGATTGTTTTAAATACTTTGTGTGAAAAATATTGTAATAACTGAATTGACACTTCATTAGATAAATTGTTTCTATTATCAAACATGGTACGTACTAACCCTGTAATTTCCAATTCTGGGTTGGTGGTGGATTTAATTTTTTCAATGGTCTGCATGAGTGCGCTCAGTCCTTCCAAGGCATAATACTCACATTGCATTGGGATGATAATGCCATCAGAAGCTGTAAATGCATTAATAGTAAGCATATTAAGCGATGGCGGACAGTCAATAATCACATAGTCGTACTGACTACTAACTTTGGTAATGGCTGTTTTTAATTTGTATTCTGAATTTTTACGTTGCAGTAGTTCTATTTCTGCAGCGATTAAATCTGTGTTAGAGGGCAATACATCAATCTCAATGCCAGAGGCATGCACAGTTGCTGCATTAATACTACATTCATCCAATAACAACTCACACATTGAATTTTCAAGGTTGTATTTATCAACTCCACAACCCATAGTTGCATTGCCTTGAGGATCGATATCGATTAACAAAACACGTTTTTTGATGGCCTTTAATGCTGCGCTCAAATTAACAGCGGTGGTAGTCTTACCAACACCGCCTTTTTGATTAGCAACAGAAAGAGTGATTGCCATTTTAGTTATTTAAAACGGTTAACGCCCTTAATAAATTGGAAGCCTCGTGAACAAAGTAATCTTTTTAAGTTTTCAATGGTCTTTTTGTCTTGTTCTTCTTTTTTATTTCCTTGAGATTCTAAAATCTCTTCAGAAGACAACTCAGAAGGGTCTTCAACTTCCAAGTGCCCATTTAAATCTTTTTCCTTGGTGTCCCCAATGACACTTTCTTCTTTTTCATTTTCAAGGCTGATATTTTTAAGAGTAATGTCTGGTTCAATGCCTTTGGCTTGAATAGAACGACCTGATGGCGTGTAATAGCGCGCTGTGGTTACTTTTAAGCCGTAACCCTCATCAAGCTCAATAATGGTTTGAACCGAGCCTTTACCAAATGAAGTGTTGCCCATGATAATTGCACGCTTGTGATCTTGTAATGCGCCAGCAACAATCTCAGAAGCGGAAGCAGAGCCTTCATTAATCAATACAACAATATGAGAGCCAAGCATAACATCACCAGGCTCTGTATGGTGAAATTGTAGTCTATGACATTTATACGGGTAAAAGAGTTAGTCAGCTCAACAGTGGTCATCCCACGATTGTTTCTTTGTCGGTGTCTAAGGATGAATCGGTATTAGCGGTTGCCCATGAAAATGGTGTAGTTGCTATCTGGGACCTGCGTAAGATGAGTCTAATAAAGAGTATTCAAACCCCTTANGAGGATGATTTAAAATTTGTAAGCATGGAAAGTAAAGGACAAACCTTTATAGTCGCTGGTGAAGATGGCTTCGTGGATAGGTGGCGTATAGATGAGGCTGAAAAGATGGTTTCTTTGGCAAAACATGAAGATGATATTGCCGGTCTTTGGGTCAGTAAGCGGAATGGATCTGTTGCGAGTTTTGATGAAGACAATGTTTTTCAACGCAGTGATGCAAATAATACCAGACCGGTAAAGAAAGCGCTTTCATTTGATCCGCTTGCGATTACGGTAAGTGAGGATTTGAAATTAGTTGCTATAGCAACAGAGTCTGATGGCATCAAGATATTTGATGCGGGTTCAATGCAACAGTTAAAGCAAATCGCATCCGCTCAGCCCATGTATTATTTGCAGTTTATCAATAAAGGAACAGTGTTAATTACTGCCGATGAAAAGGGGGTTTTACATGTGTTTTCTATCGATAATGCGCAAGAAATAATGAAGTTAATCTCTACTAAAACAGGCTGGACGGTGGTCGATGCTAAAGGTCGGTTTGATAGTTCAGAAAAAGGGATGGTTAATGTTTCCTGGGAAGTAGCAGAAGACTATGAAATACCGTTAGATAATTTTTCAGCATCATATTATGAGCCTGGCTTATTAGCAAGCCATCTAGAGGACCAGGATTTTATCATTAAGAAGCCATTAGTCGTGCAGCAAGGCATAAGATTGCCACCCCAAGTCAAGATTATTATTCCAGATGGCAATAGAACAGCAGCTGTCCCGTTGCTTATTCGTGTTGAAGCGCAAGGCAGTACTGTTGAAGAGATAAAGCTTTATCACAATGGTAAAGTAATGAGTCCAGATACCGTTATGAGCAGTCAGCAGGAAATAATCGACAAGCTAGTAG
>AJXC01001282.1_pt1 | contig 17852 bp, 17 predicted proteins | sample 404948 | NCBI WGS metagenome assembly AJXC01 (sample SAMN02954314, study PRJNA77837) | marine metagenome | biome: aquatic; feature: Guaymas Basin Hydrothermal Plumes; material: sea water; isolation source: Guaymas Basin Hydrothermal Plumes and Background water depths 1600, 1775... ... | reverse complement strand
ACCGCAGTTATGTCATTCACATCCGGGTAATCAATTGGCATTCTTGTTTGGGATACCTAGGACTGGCTGCAGCAAAATAATTTTACTTCATGGACTTTAAAGTTTCAGGGTGGAGTAGAAGAAAAAAACAGGTTAAAGAAGTTGAGTCTTTTTCTGGGAAAAAAGGTTTTTCTGCAATGTTAAAACAAACTGATTATCTGATTAATTTGCTTCCTCACACAACAGAAACTCGGGATTTATTAAATATAGAAACATTATCACAACTCAAACGCGGGGCATACTTGATCAATGTGGGACGGGGGCAAACACTCGTAGATGAAGACCTGATTACATTATTGGATGGAGGACAGCTTTCTGGAGCTTGTCTTGATGTTTTCCGGACAGAACCTCTTCCTAAAGAACATCTTTTCCGTAAGCATAAGAATATTTTAATCACACCTCATAACTCAAGCTCCACGCCCGCTGAGTCAGTTGCACCGCAAATACTTGAAAATTACAGACGAGCTGTTTCCGGTCGTCAACTGCTGAACACAGTTGATTTAGAACATGGCTATTGATCCATGAATTATTTCTTCACTTTATAATTTAGGGAAATTTTATTTCTTTCCCCTTTTGTTTTGCTGCGGATGGCTGGTCTCATGCGGTTTACGGACTTCTCCTCACAATCTTCCGGAAGTAATTCGAAAATCAACATTTACTAACTTTAAAGTCCAGCAAAGAGATCAGCGAATTCGCCTGTCTCTGACAATCAATGAAACTGAAAGAAAAAATGCTTTAATGAAGTTGGATGATGATCTTGATCAGCAAGATTATTTTCTGATTCAGGAGCAAAAACTTAAAATTGGCTGCCGGGATTGTGAAATAGAAAAAATGCCGGCTTTGCGTATTTTATTTTCAAGTGATTCATTTATTCGTCAAGGGGATAATTTGTACTATTATTTAGAACTCCCTCAAAGTGATTTAAAAATCCATCAATTTCAGGCAAGTCACTTTGGACCTGAAGATGAAATTTTGTCACCAGCAAAAACTGTGAAATTGAGACAGAGTGATCAATTCCCACATGTGCCTGTTCCTAACTTGCGTATTGTACAAATTGAGGATGAAAAAAAATTATTCGATTTTCTTTTGGAAAAGTCGTTTTAAATAAAATAACTGTGGTCGATGATGAGCCTGAGAAATTACTGGAACAAAAAAAAGATAAATCAGAAAATCCCGAACCTATTATACAAAACAAACAGGAGCAGATTGAATCCAGGACATTTGTTTTGAATCTGTCCTGGCCCATACTATCCTATAAAGGCTCGAAACGTCTTAAAGGAAAAGGTGATTATTTTGAGGGACAGGAGTTTTTTAAAGTTTATCTATACCGTACCCTCAGTGGAGAAACTTGGCCGGAGACTCCAATAAACGTCAAAACTATCCCAAATAACCACTACCTGGACAGACTCAAATATTTTATACCTCCAGCAACCTACCCTCATATGGCGGATACACATCCGGATATTTCACCTCCAAAACTCTCGTTTTATATTGATTTGCACGGTCAAAAAAGAGATACTTGGTTATATAATCTGCGGTTGGTTGATCGTTTCGGAAATGAAAGTGCTGCATCTGAGACTATCAAATTTCAATCACCGGAAACTATGATTCTTGGACAAAACTTTGGTCAAAAGATATTTGTCCCTCTTTCTGATTGACCTGTGAAACTGATTAATCTCTTACTATTNTTTCTGCTGAGTATCCTCCTTTTATCCGGATGTTCAGAAAACGCAAAGAATATTCAGAAATTTCTGTTAACCAAAGAAAATGTACATGTTTACATTGAGAAGCAGAAGCTAATCGTNGGTAATGATGAAGAAAATGCAGCTGCACATTTTAATTTAGCCAGATCCTATTTCTTTATAAAAGAATACGATTCTGCAGAAAACCATGCACGTCGAGCCACACGTTTTGATCCGTTAAATGCGGGCTACTATGAATTGCTTGGAAGTTTAGCTTTTGTACTTGAACGTTATGGTGATGCAGTCACAGAGTTTGCGACTGCAGTCCGGATTTCTCCGGAACGAGTTTCGTCTTATCTTAAACTAGCAGCAACGTATGAGAAAATTGACGATGACGGGCGAGCGATTTCGTCCTTGGAGCAAGCACTGCAGGTAGATCGATATTATGTAGAAGCACTTTACCATTTGGCCCGGATTTATTTGCGCCAACGTGAATATGAAGGTTCATTGCGGACAATTGAAACTTTGCTGAAACTGGAACCGCAAAATAAAGAAGCGCTGTTAATGAGGGTTCAGACATACTCACTTCAGGGCAGTTATTATTATGCTCAGTCACTTGCAGATGAAATGCTAGTTCGGTTTCCGGATTATTTACCTGTCAGACGCGAGTTACTTCGGATTCAATTTGCTCAACAGCAGTGGCCGGAAGCACAAGCATTGCTGATTCAACTAAGAACTAAAAACTCACTTTCACCAGAAGATCAACTGATAGAAGCATATTTGCTTTTACATCAGGAACAGGAACAAGAAGCCCGTAAGCGTTTTAAAGCTATTCTTGAAAAGCAGCCAAGTAACGTAGATGCAATTATGGGCCTGGCTGTACAGTTGCTACGCAGGGGATTCCTGGATGATTCTCTTACCTGGTTAACTCGCGGTCTGGAGATCAATCCAAGTCTGGCAAGAGCACATTATCTGCGCTCCTCCATTCTATTTCGGCAAGGTGATTATCTGCAGGGAGATCTGGCCATCGGTCGAGCATTGGAAATAGATTCGGCAAATCCGTCATATCAACTNCTTTTTTTACGAAGACAATTGATGAAAGGGAAATTGGCAGTTGTTGAAAAGCAGTTAAGGCGTATACAGGAAAAACATCCACTGAATCCGGAAGCTCTGCAACTACAGGCAGATTTGTACAAAAGTCGCGGCAATTCTGTACAGGCAGAAAAACTGCTGCGGCAGGCAATTTTGGTGAATGATTCTCCTTCGTTACATTTTTCATTGGCAAGGGTACTTTATCAGCAGAGTAAGTACCGTTCTGTTTTGGAAGTGACAACCCCGCTTATGGAAGTACTTACAGGAAACTGGGAAGTTATTTATTTGCACGCTTTGACTTTAAGCCGAATTGGAAATTATGAAGAAGCATTGGAAATAAGTCGGCCCTATCTGAAACGTAGGGAAAGTCAGGGCTATGCGCATCGATTGGTCGGAGATTTACTGAGGTATAAAGGGGAAGAGAAGGAAGCCCAGAAAATACTACGCAATGGGCTGGTACAGTTTCCCGGTCATCTGTATTTGGTAGATGGATTGAGCTCATCATTAGTAATGACTGAAGACTGGGCAGAAGTTCAGGAGTTGCTGGAAACAACTTTAGAGCAAAGTCAGCGACTGGAAGGAAATCCACCAATGCAACTTTTGTTTCTGGACAGGTTGGGAGTAGCCTATCAGCGTCTGAAAAATACTGTTAAAAAACTACAGATTTTGAGAAAATTTCATCAGAAAAACGATCCACTGACAGCCGCTCAACTGCACTCGCTGGAAGAGGAACTCTTATTCCCAATTTCTTTACCATCTCTTGATAAGGCGCTGTCACCTTTATTACTTCCGTAAAAAATACCGCAAATACACGACAAAAGATAAATATAAATAAATGGGATCAAACAAGAAAAAAACATACAAACACCATTCAGCGTTTCATGCCGCTGAAGTGATGTCACACGATCTCTCTCTTCTGCGGGGTAAGAAGAATTCTGTGTATTTTGATGACTCAGAATTGCTGGGGCTGCTCTCTGCGGAGGAAGTTGAGAAAGAAGTACAACAACTAAAGAAAGTTGATGTTGATTCCTATATTCAACGGGTGGTAAGTCCATCTGAATCCAAAAATCGTCAGAGTGCTCCGGAAGTAATCCAGCAATTAGGTGGAAAAATGATTGCGGAAGAAACGGATGGGCCACTATATTCTGCAGAAATTGAGATATCTATTTCAGGGCGAATTCGCAGACTTGGTTTTATTGCTCAAAATCACAAAATTCAAAATGGCGCCTGGTCTCCAAATCACCACCGCAAAGCAGCAGAAAAGGTGCGGTTTTTTGCATCACACAGTATCCCCCTGGTGACATTTATTGATACTCCAGGTGCTGTTGCAGATGCTGAAGCAAATTTGGACAATCAGTCGCACAGCATTTCTTTTTTGATAAGCGAAATGGCCAATTTGCAATTGCCGGTAATAGGGGTCGTTTTTGGCTGTGGTTACAGTGGTGGGGCTATTCCCCTGGCTACTGCCAATATACTGCTTTCGGTTCGAGAGGGTGTCTTTAATACTATCCACCCTAAAGGCTTAAGCAACATTGCTCGCAAGTATAATCTTTCATGGCAGGAGTCGGCNAAACACATTGGTGTTTCTGCATATGAATTACAGTCTCAGGGATATTTTGACGGCATCATCGATTATACTTACGATCAGCAACATAAAGTGAAAAATATAAAAGATGCAATTNTAAGTGCAGTTGAAGTTACTGAGAAAAATTCATGTAANTTTTTAACTGAAAATGAATTTTTCTTCGATCACTACCGTGACAGCATCAACCACTATCTCAACCCCTCAAAGCTTTTGATTGAAAGCAACAGGATAACAGATCGTTCTACCACAGGAACACTGAACATTTTTGGTGATGTTTTCCGTTTTATGCGTTACCTGAAAATACGCCAGCGAATAGTCAGTCGCTCTATTGANAGTTATGCCAGATTGAGTTCCCGTTTCACTCCAGTTGGCAAATTGCAGGAACGGTTGAAAAATGAACGACAGGAAAAATTTAAGAATTGGTATAAAACACCACTTGAAATTCGCTTTCACGAAAAGCTNAACAAACGTTATGAACAGTTTGTCACCGCCCGGGAAGACCGTGAGAAACAACGAGGCAAATTTGTAGCCTTTTTCATAGGCGATCCCCAGGAAAATTATAAAAAAACGACAGATGACTTAACTTTGGAAATATTACTTTTTCTGTACAATTACTGGAAGGACAGTTCAGCAGACAACCTGATAGAACTCTACGAACAACTTGACAAATCCACACTGCATGACCTTCCTCCGGGCAATCCAAATTTACTCGATCTACTTAGAACTATTGATATAAATCAGAGTTTTAAGGAAAATTTTCAGAACATTCTTCTTTTTGACTTGCTCTACGATCAGGTAATTGAAGCACTACCAACGATTGCCGGCGAACTGAAAGGCTCAAATCAAATTTCTCAAAAATCTGTAGAACAGCTTTTCGAGCAAACTGTGGAAGGAGCAATGAAGGAATTTGAGAAAAACTCTTTGCAACCGAAAAGCAAATCAGTAAGAACCCAATTTTTTAAGTGGCTTGCCAGTTTTTTAGACCGCAAAGATTGTGACGATGTATTGGGAACCATCAGTGAATGGAAAAGGGTCGTTTTCCCCCGAATGAGTCCTCCGCTGTTTGGGGTAGTACGTTACTATTTTTCCGGATTGCTGCCTTCACTTTATGCATCTCAGCAAGGCAAAAGTAAATTCCAGGGAAAAATCACTCCACGTAATATTGGTATAAAAGACTTTTGGAATCGGCTAGATCAATCATACAAGGATTTGTTGATCAAAAAACTTGTTGCGGGAATACAAAAGTACAGTCATCACCTCCAAAAAAGTTATTGAAAATTATTTCAAAAACTTTAAGGAACTTTATGCTGATAGAATAACTTCGAATCCAGTTAAATTCCCAGGTTTTAGAGATGCTATTGAACAGGCACTTGAAAATGGTGTTACTCCATGCGGTGTTGTGACTGGACTTGCAACATTCACAGGTGAAGAAAATTCTGAAAAATNGTAGTGCTAAGAAACTGAAAACTGAAAAACAGAAAGNGACTTACCGTGTTGGATTGGTGGTCAGTAATGTAGAGTTTCAAGCTGGTGCTTTTGATATGGCAAGCTGTGAAAAAGTTTGCCGCCTGCTTGATGATTGTGCTCGTCTGAAATTGCCGGCGATCTTTTTTATTTCTTCTGCAGGAATGCAGACCAAAGAAGGTGGGGGCTCATTATTCTCAATGTCCGTTATTAATGAACGTATTACCCGTTTTGTAAAAGATTTGGATCTTCCGGTCTTGTGCTTTGGTTTCCGAGATTGTACTGGCGGTGCACAAGCGAGTTTTGTGACTCATTTGCTTGCTCGTACTTATTATTTATCTGGATCACAAATTCCATTTGCAGGGCAACTGGTTGTTGAAAGCCACTTGCCTGTACACTCCACTTTATCCAATTACCTCTCCACCAATCCTGGAACAATGGATGGTCTTGTAAAAAATCCATTTGATATAGATATTGATGAAAAATTACTGGAGATCGATCCACAAATTCCTGTTGCAAAATTNTCAGTAGAGGAGATCATTTCACGTGTATTATCAGGGGAATATCAGCTGTCAATAGAAGATGAAGTACAAGCCTATTCCACTCAGGAAAATCTTCATGTTGGTGAAATTCAACGTGTGCTGATTCATGCACGAGGTTGCACGGCTGCACGATTGATACTTGGTGCACAGGATGCTGGAATGGAGGTGGTTCTGGTGGCTTCAGATCCGGACATGGAAAGCTATCCGGCTACACTGCTTAAGAAAGAAGACCGTTTGGTCTGTATTGGAGGGAACACTCCGCAGGAGAGTTATTTAAATGGAATGAGTGTGATCAGGATTGCTGAGCAGGAGGAAGTAGATGCAATCCATCCAGGGATTGGGTTTTTGTCAGAATCTCCTCATTATGCCAGAATTTGCCGGGAACATGGTTTCAATTTTATTGGTCCTCGTGTGGCTAATATGGATAGAATGGGCAACAAATCAAATGCTATTGCGACCGCAAAGAATTTAAAAATCCCGGTTGTTCCAGGTAGTGACGGTGCTTTAATGGACCCAGNACAAGCCATGGTAGTTGCATCAGAAATTGGCTTTCCAGTACTGATTAAAGCAGCACATGGTGGTGGAGGAAAAGGGATTGAGGTAGTCCATGAAGTGACGAAGTTCCAGTCCATTTTCTCCCGTATGTTTCAAGAAGCTCTAAGTGCATTTGGTAATGGAGATTTGTATTTGGAAAAATATATCGGCTCAATGCGTCATCTTGAAGTTCAAATCATCCGTGACATGCATGGAAATTCAAAATTGCTGGGAATTCGTGATTGCTCGGTTCAGCGTAAGTACCAAAAACTGATTGAAGAAACTGCTTCTGGAATTCCGAAAAAAATCAGAGAACAGGTTTATAACTATGCAGAAAAACTGATTGAGGAAATTGATTACATAGGCGCAGGAACTGTTGAATTTATTTACGATCTTACAGAAAAGAAGATCTATTTTATGGAAATGAATACACGGCTTCAAGTTGAACATCCAGTATCTGAAATGGTTTACGGGGTTGATTTAGTTCGCTTACAGTTTGAAGTGACACAAGGTTACAACATTGGAGAGTTGGATTATAAACTGAAGGGCCATGCCATTGAATTACGTGTGATTGCAGAAAAAATTGAATTGGATGATGAAAATAAGCTGCGATTTATTCCTGATCCGGGACATGTTTCTGAAGTCTTTTTTCCTAAAAAAGCCAATGTGCGTGTTATTCAATCCGTTGATTCGGGTTCTGTTGTCTCACCTTATTATGACAGCCTGATCGCACAGATTATCTGCTGGGGAAAATCACGCAGGGAAGCAATTAACGGTTTACTTAAATATTTAAAAGGAGTGAAAATTCACGGTGTTTCAACTAACCTGGCCTTGAATCGTGCTATTTTACAAGATGCATCTTTCCAAAAGGGAGGTTTCAGTACCAAATATCTTATAGATTTTTTTGAGGAGGTTGATTCGAAGACTCTATTGAAAGAAGCCCAGAGAGACTACGGCAGTACAAAAAGTTCTGTGGACCAGAAAGCTATTATGCTGGAAGATTCTGATGAATTGAAGGTCCTTTCTCCACAGATGGGAGGTTTCTATCGTGCAACATCTCCGGATGATGAACCATTTGTCAGTGAAGAACAAATCATTGACGTCAATCATACCCTTTGTTTACTTGAATCGATGAAGGTTTTCAATAGTTTGACTTTGGCTGATTATAAAAGCCCGGATGGAGAAGTATTATACCCGGAGGGGTCAAAATACAAAGTTATACGAGTAATTGCAGAGGACCAAAACACAGTCAACAAAGATGATTTACTGTTTGTGATACAGCCTGTGGATGCCTGATCACAAATCACTTGTCATGAAACAACAAAATAAAGCAGGAATTGTCCAAAAAACCTCACCTCCGCAAAGTTTAACGCAAATTCTCAAAGTAGTCTCTTCTAAAATCGAACTGCTGGAATCACAAATTTTACGTGATGTACAGACCGATATTCCGTTACTTAACAATGTTGCTGAGCACATTCTAAGTTCAGGAGGAAAACGTTTGCGTCCCGCACTTGTACTTTTAGGTGCGGAGATGTTTGGAGGCATTGATGAACGAGTTATGCAGGCAGCTCAAGTTATTGAATATTTACACACTGCAACACTGTTGCATGATGACGTGGTTGATGGTGCTGAAACTCGAAGGGCCAGACAGTCGGCTTGCAGGGTATGGGGAAATGAAGTGAGTGTCCTTTCCGGAGATTATCTGTTGGCCATGGCATTTCACCGCCTTACAAAATTGCGTTATCCTGAAGTTCTGGAACTGATGTCTGAAACTACAACAAGGATGGCACGGGGTGAATTATTGCAGTTGACACGTTCATACAAGACGGCCAACGAAGATGATTATTTTGAAATCATTATCAACAAAACAGCATGTCTTTTTGCAACAGCAATCAAAACGGGGGCTTTACTGGCTGGAGCTTCAAGGAAAATCTGCTGATCTGATGTACGATTACGGAATGGCAATTGGAATCTCTTTTCAAATTGTGGATGATGCTCTTGATTATTCGGATGAGAAAAAACTGGAAAGCCGGTGGGTGGAGATTTACAGGAACGAAAATAACCCTTCCTTTGAATCATTTGATGGAACAGGCAAATGTTACGGACAGAAAGCGTCTGGATTCGATTCTTTCTCAATCAATAATAGAGAAACCGCAAATAGAGGAGGTAACATGTTTGATGAAACGCTACGGTTCCATCGACTATACATTGGCACACTCCAGGGAATATGCAGCAAAGGCTCGGCAGTACATAGGAAATTTCCCGGATACAGAGCTTAGACAATCACTTGCAGGCATTGCTGATTATATCGTTTCTCGCCAAGATTGAAATACCTGATATAACATCCTATTTACCTTTTGCAGACAAAGAATGGCGACTGTAAAGTGAACTCCATCGGGTTGCACGTCGGGCTGCTTCTCCAAGTGAAATTAAGATGTCTTCGATTTTTAGCGGTTTTTCAAAAAATCATAGGCACCACCCTGCATGCATTGTATGACATGCGGTAATGTGCCGTGTGATGTCATCACATAAATCTGCATCAATGAATTTATTTCTTTGATTTGAAGTAATAATTCCACTCCGTTCATTTCACCCTATCNNATATATCTGTTATTACAACGTGGAAGAAACTGCGCTGTAAAGTGTTCAGTGCCTCCTCTGCACTATTGGCGGTACTGACGTGATAACCTTCCTTTTCCAAAGATTGGCGGAGCACCATCCGGATGTTTTCGTCATCATCCACCACCAAAATACTTAATTTAGAATTAGCTGTTGTTTTCATGACGTTNTTCTTATGACATTTAATATTAATTTTCTGTTTTTATTAGCGATCGCAAAAATTCTATACGATCAGGTGCAGCCATAGCGGCATTTCCGATCAGGGCAGCATCGCATGGTATTTTCAGTAAACTTTGGATATCTACTACAGAATGTACACAGCTTGCGCTGATCAATAGTTTATCGTTCTGTTCCTTCCATGTTCTTAAATCAGGATTGCGTTTCCCACCACTGTGAAATTACGTCTATACTGCCAAGATCATATGTTTCAACAGGTTCTTCCGGAATAGCAGCAATGGCTCGATTGTTTATCATTAAAATGTCCGGATTAACTGCAAGTGCCCGAGGCAATTCATCTTCCAGAGAACATTCTACTACTGCCTCCAGNCCAATCTTTTTGCTTCATCTATTATTTGTCGTAATTCTGTTTCCTGAAAATAATAAGCTAATATCAAAGCTGCANTNGCACCGCGGATTCGTCCTTCCAGCANTTGGTAGGAAGTTACAATAAACTCTTTGTGCAGCAAGGGTAAAGTGGTTGCCGTCACTCACTTTTCCGAGCGTTTCAAGAGAGCCTCCAAACCAGCTTTCATCTGTAAGAACAGAAATGGCTTTTGCACCTCCTTTTTCAAAATCATAGACCACAGTTTCCGGATCAAGACGATCAACATTTTTGCGTCCGGGAGCCCTCGATTTCACTTCAGCAATCAGTGATATTGGATCGTTTCCTTTCCGAAGTAGACAATTACGAAAATCTGGGCCTAGTCCTAGTGTTTCTACTTTTACACGTAAGTTATTTTCAGAAATTTCATTTTTTCTTAGTGCTACCTCATTTAATTTAAGATCGTGTAATCTGTCTAAAAATGTTCTCATTGATTTTAAATTTTAAAAAAATAAATGCTGATCACAAGAACTTGTTCTGCGATCAACAAATGGTAATACAATCAATATGCCGTTAAATAGCATTTCATTCAAATTGTCGAGAGACTGTTCCATTTACTTTTTATAGATATATTATGACATTTATTGTTTTATCTTTGGTTCTTTTTTCTAGCTCTCATGCATGCATGCTGGAATCTGTTTTTAAAACAAAGTGAAGATCGCCTGGTGACGATGGCAACAATACATCTTGTTTCCGGAGCAGTTGGAATGGCAGCAGTACCGTTTCTACCATTGCCCTGCGTCGAAAGCTGGCCGTATATTTTTGCATCAGTGGTGTTGCATTTAGGTTACCAGTTATTTTTAGTCAAAGCCTATGTATATGGTGATTTAGGTCAGGTTTATCCAATAGCGAGAGGAATTTCGCCACTTTTACTGGGGTTTATTACTGTGTTCTGGATTGGAGAAGAGCTTACTTTGCAAGTGATGTCAGCAATAGGTTTAATTTCTCTGGGCATATTCATCCTCATGTTTCCTGGGAAAATGTCGATAAAGTATACATTCCGTCCAATTATTTATGCATTGGCCACAGGATGTTTCATTGCAGCATATACTCTGGCAGATGGAGTGGGTGTTCGCGCCTCGGGAAATGCTGCTTCATATGTTCTATGGCTGATGGCATTAGAGTGTTTGCCTTTGCTGGGAATAACGTTGATTATACGCAAACGTGCAGTTTTTAGTTCTATTCAACTAAAATTTGAAATATGCAGTACCCGGGGGATTTTTGTCACTGTCTGCATATTGGATTGTCATTTGGGCCATGCAGCATGCACCGATTGCCCTGGTGTCTGCAATAAGGGAAAGCAGCGTGGTAATTGCGGCCCTGATGAGTATTTGGGTTCTTAAAGAGGAAACGACAGTAAGGCATCTTTTGTCTGCTGTAATGGTTGCAGCNGGAGTGATATTGACTCGATTATGAGATGCTTCAATTTCCTCTTAATAATCAACAATAGATTTTTCTGGTCTGTATATTGCAAATTTATAGATAACCACCATTAAATAATTTTTCATTAATGGTGATAATTATTATTATATCAATTACTTAACGAGGTAGAAAAATGAGTATTACACGAGATCAAATCAATACAGCAATGACTCGATTTCTTGATCGGGGAGGTTCAATACGTCGCTATGAGAGGACTGTCGGCGAACCAATTTTGGGAAGTGATATCTGGCTGACAGANGATACATTAGAGTTAATTGAAACACAAGACTCAGATTTTCTGGGATAGTCGTTCCGACGTCAGAAATTATTATTATTAATTATTAACCCATACAGNAAATTTATAGTTATATACTATGAATTACAGGAAAAGAAAATGAGTGTTACAAGCGAACAAAAGCAATGAGGCAATGGCCCGATTTTTGGTAAGCCGCTACGAGCGAGTTATCGGCGAGCCAATTTTGGCAAGCGAAACTTGGCTGACTGGAGATATGTTTGAGTGGATTGAAATGCACGACTCGGANTTTTTTGGTTAATTNTTACTTGCAAAGTATTTGTTATAAAGTCCCGTCGCCCTACATTAATATTTCATGAAACCCTTCCAATATGCCATTATAGGTGGCACTGGAGTNTATGACAGTGGCGCCTCTTCATTCCATAAAACCGTGGAGACGGAATATGGAGAGGTTGAAGTTGATATTGCTGAAGTTAAAAATAATTCTATAGCTTTCCTTGCTCGACATGGTAAGGAGCATGGAATCCTCCCCCATCGCATCAATTACCGAGCAAATTTGAAAGCACTCCAGAAGCTTGGAGTTCAGCAGATTTTTGCTACTGCTGCAGTAGGCTCTTTAAATCCGGATTACCCTACCGGTTCGCTGGTGGTTCTTTCTGATTTCCTGGATATGACTAAACAACGACCACTTACATTTTTTGAGGGTGGATCAGAAGGAGCAAAGCACGTTAATATGGATGATCCTTATTGTGCCAATTTGAGGAAACATCTACTTGAAGCAGCAAAGAGACATGATGTTCAGTTTAAAGGGAATGCTGTTTATATCTGCACCGAAGGACCGCGTTTTGAAACTGAGGCTGAAATCAAAATGATGAGGGAATGGGGAGCAGATGTAGTCGGAATGACAAGTGTTCCTGAAGTGGTTTTGGCGAAAGAACTTGGGTTATGCTATGCTTCAGTAGGGTTTGTGGTTAATATGGCAACTGGAATGGAAAGTGGGCCAATTCAATTGGAGTCAATTGGGAAAATACTGGCCCGGAACAAAGAAAAAGTAAATCNAATGTTTCTGGATATCTTTACAAAAACACTGGACCAGCAAAATTGCGGATGCTTAGACTCAATTNTGAATTTGTAGAATTCTTTTGGTTAAGACTTATTATGCACGTTTTTGTGCCTGCTCCAGCAATTTCCAGCGCACAATCGGTATCTTCTCCAGGATTTTAGTTTCTGCGATGCTGTAGATGAATGAAGACGCAAGAGCTATTGCTTTTGAGTTTAAGGCTTTATTTAAGATCATCTGCTCACAACCCCAAAAACCCCCTTTTTCCACAACCTCATTCCGGCTGTTCTGCATTTCCGTTCCACTGTCCGATAATTCCACTTTACCCTCTTTAACCAGCATAAGCCCCTCGCAATTTATTGATTCGCCTTTCTCGTATTTTCTGAGTTTCATTTTATGTGCAATCTGACTTTGGACGGGAGTAGAGATAGATTCGCCGAATAACCAGGTCTGCCGTAAAAACTCGATTGTATTCTGAGTTTTTTTAATCTGCCCTAAAAGCCGGTGACGGTTTACAAACTCTTTAAACAGAACGGCTGGAATTTTGAGGGTTTCAACATAAGTCAGGGCACGAAAAGTACCTGTACTTTTTAGGCCAAAAAGTACAGGTAGGTCTCCAATTAGTGTTCCGCTGGATAACTGAAAATGTGTTTTATCATTCGTAGAAAGTAGTTCTGCTACGCCTGTAAGTACCAGAATAACATGTTCAGGTTTTTCCTGGTATTTAAGTAGAATAGTTCCGGCACTGACGGGTTCACGTTTACAGTTCAGCAACATGTGAATTTCGCTTTCTTCTGCATTTGGATAATAACCACGTAAATAATTTCCGCCTGCCTCCAGAGCATAATCCTCATGCCCTTCGATCAGTATATCAGTACTACCGAAAGTGACACTGCAGCCAATCTTTTCTTCATCTTTTGTCAGCGTGTGTGCGGTGTGTGCTAAAATAATTTTGTCTGATTTATCAGTCAAAAAATCTTTTGCATTGCCGTGTATAATTCCGCCGCCGATATCAATTTTTTTTACTTGTACAGGACTAAGATAATCTTTCCAGACTTTTTCCTTTAACTTTGGACTTATGCCGGGGAGTTTTTTATCCTCCTCAATCATCTTCATCAAAACATCGTGAGATGCAATGTCTGCTAAATGGGCGTATGTCGCATAACCGTTTTCCCACAGTGTCCTGAAATACAGAATATTTGTTTCAACAGGATGTGGGGAGAATACCGGTCGAACTTCCAGTCCGTCTATGTTGTTCCATTTGTCAAACACTAAATCGCAAACTTCAAAATATTTTTCGAATTCATTTTCACTGATTGACAAAAGTGGGGACAATTTCTTTGTTACTGATGCACGAACCAGAGCTGTCGAGTAATACTTGATCCTGTGATTTGCACGTGCAAGAGTTGTCAGGCCGGCAAAATGATCATCATGTGCATGAGTATGAAAAATACCCTCAACTTCATTTACATCAACACCTATAGCATTCAGTGTGAAGGCAATGTTGGGGCCTGCATCGATCAAAAATATTTTTCCCTGATAACTAATGACGCTGGCCATGCATGGCCTGTGTATATCCCAACCGTCTCCCTCACCCGTATGTGCGATGGAGAAGTAATCACGTTTAAAGTGGTGGTTTTTAAGTTCGTAAGGAGTCTCGTATCTTTCATCATGACTCAGGTTAAGATTTATTTCTGANTCTTTCATCTTTATAAGTAAATTCGTAACAGTTCATGCTTTTTCTGGCTATATGAACTCCGTTCAGGATTTCGACAGGTTCATGATCAACGATTCGAGCTTCAAGTAGGTCAGAACTGGGTCGAACTGCACCAAATGCAAAGTGTAGCTTGATTCGCATCATTTCTTCGGCTTGTTTCTGAGGAATACCAGCATCAAGGATTTCCTCCAGACTTGTCAGACCGTAGTTGCCTCGATGAATATACTCCATCTGAGCATTAACCATGTTCTTGTGTCCTATGATGAATGGTTTTGCACCGGTGTTGTTGGGGTGATTCGGCAAAAGCATTCCTTGACGATAAAGCATTTGCAGAACAGGAAACTCCGCTAAATTAGCAAAGTCACCATTTTGAATGTTTGAATCGGAGAGTAAAATAGCATTCGGACCAGTTTCATTTGTCACTGTGCCGTGTGGATGTTGAAAGGAAACTGACCCAGCATCCAGCGAACCAACATCTCTATTAAGATTACGAATTTTACCGGCCTTCATCAAATGCTTTACACTATCAGCCGGGCATCCGCAAAGAACGTATAATTCCGCCTCTGGAACTTCCACCCAAAACACACCTGTGGCAATTTTAGTATTAGCAATCCTGGACATCCTAGTTACTTCAAACAATGATAATTGATTACTATGAAACTATCCTCCACTGACAGGAGGTATCAAACAATATTCTGCGCCGTCTGTTAGTAAAGTTTGCTTACCAACGTACTCGTCTTCATTTGCCAGTCTGGTCGATTTTAAAATAGGTGCAGCCTGCGGGAATTTATCTGCAAGAAGTTCCAGAACCTGTTCTGCAGTGCAGTCTTTTTTGACCTCCAGCAATAATGGATCTTCAGAAATAGTTTCCTGGAGGACAGCATAAAAAATCAAATTAATTTTCACAAAATCTAATAATTATTAAGAATTAAGTCAAACAAAACTGTACCCCAAACAAAAACGAGGTTTAAAGAGGCAACAAAAAACCGCGGCACTTCCGGCATCTTTTGCCATTCCGGATAGATAATGTTGTTCTGCAGAAATTCTATTAACAACAGTTTCAATTCCAGTATTAAGTAGTTCTACAATTAATACCAGAAAAACTGAACCGACCAGCATAATCCGGACAATCGTTGAAACTGATAAAATTAGTGCAGTAGGTATCAAAATGACAGCAGCAGTTAATTCTATACGAAATGCCATTTCGTTGCGGAAAGTTCCACGCAGTCCCTTCATGCTATGGCNAAAAGCTTTCNGTAAATGAAGTAAGGCTTTCATCATATTTAACCTCAAGCTCTTAAGGTTGCCTGAAACTCATGTTGCAGGCGTTTTGACTATTTTTGTTGCGGATCTTCCCTACTTCTTCATCTGTTAGTGTCCTGTCGTTTGCCTGAAAAAGTGAGCGAATATGCCAAACTGCGCTTTCCTTCATCCACCTGTTCACCTTCATATACATCAAATAGTGTTGCTTTGCGCAACAAAGGTTTTCCGGTTTGGAGGATAACTGGTGTGATAGCTTCAACAGGTAAACTGGAATCCATCACAAAAGCGAGGTCTTCAAAGATTGGAGTGAAGTTGGAAATAATGTCCATCTGATGATTCTCAATTCCAAGCTTGATGATCAAATCCAGGTCCAGTTCTGCAATACAAACAGCATGGTCAGGTAACTCAAAAGCACTGCGTATTTTTGGATGTAATTCACCTGAAAATCCTAATTCAATTCCATTCACCAAAATCTGCACACAACGTCCCGGATGGCATGGCAACTCCCTGGATTTTTTCCACTCGATTCCTTCAATATGCAATGCCGAAAGAAAATGTTCTAAAACACCTTTCAGATCAAAAAAGTCATAGCTGCCCTCAGTTCCTTCCAGCCAGGATTGAGAATTCCGGAGGCCGCACATTAACAAAGACAAACGCTGCGGTTCCTCCGGAAGTTTTTTGCCTTTTTGAGGATGAAAAACACTGCCAACTTCAAACATGACAACTTTATCTAAAAATCGCAAATTCGCATGAGCCGTATGTAATGCTCCCGGCAAAAGCGAACGACGAAGGTGGCTTCGTTCTTGAGTAAGTGGATTTTTTAATGGTACAAATTTAGCAAAATCAACATCATTCTCAAGACGCAAACGGGCCTCATCCATCGGATCCATCATGGAATATGTAATTATTTCGTCCATTCCAGAAGCCACTAGAATATCCCGGACACGCTCTGTGCCTTCAAGTTTTTGGTTGCTGTGCTGCGGTGGTAGTTCGTCATCGAGCAGTGTTGAAGGCAGATTTTCGTAGCCGTAAATTCTGATTATTTCTTCAACCAGGTCTGCAGGAATTCGGATATCCATTCGATGGCTTGGAACTTTAATTTTTAAAATGTTTTTCCCTGAAACCTTAAATTCCAGTGAATTTAAAATTTCTGAAATTTGATCAGCAGAAATTTTTATTCCCAGCAGGCGTTCAACATAAAACGGATCCAGTTCCAGTGAAACGGTTTCTTTAGGTCGAGGATAGAGGTCTCCGGCAATCTTCTCAAGAGTTCCGGAACCATTTTCAACCATCAAAAGAGCGGCATGCAATGCAGCCTGCAATGTTCCTTCAGGATCAATTTGTTTGCCGAATCGTTCACTTGCTTCAGTTCTTAATTTGAGAACCTGCGAAGTACGTCTGTTGTTAAGAAATTCAAAATTTGCTGATTCCAGNAGAACATTTGTTGTTGTTTCAGTAACTTCTGAATCACCGCCACCCATAACTCCTGCAATTGCAATTAGTCCTGCAGAATCTGTGATCATCAGCATTTCTGAATCCAATTTCCGCTCAACATCATCCAGGGTGAGAAGTGTTTCACCTTTTTTTGCACGACCGCACGATTATTTTTGGTGTTTCTCCGTTTGCCCGTTCAATCAGTTTGTCGTAATCAAAGGCGTGCAGCGGCTGACCCAATTCCAGCATTACGTAGTTGGTTATGTCAACAATATTGTTGATAGGACGCATTCCAATCCGCAACAACCGTTGCTGCATCCAAAACGGGGAAGGTCGGATTTTNACATTCCGGATTAACAGGGCAGTATAACGCGGACAAATATCCGGATCCTTAATTTCCAGTTCAACAAACGGAGGTTGTTCCAGAACTTCTATTCTTGAAAGATCNGGCAGCACACTTTTGTCTAATTTCTGACCGGTAAGCGCTGCAATTTCACGTGCAACTCCAAACATGGAAAGGAGGTGGCTGAAACCGCCTTTTATAT
>AJXC01001271.1_pt1 | contig 19235 bp, 20 predicted proteins | sample 404948 | NCBI WGS metagenome assembly AJXC01 (sample SAMN02954314, study PRJNA77837) | marine metagenome | biome: aquatic; feature: Guaymas Basin Hydrothermal Plumes; material: sea water; isolation source: Guaymas Basin Hydrothermal Plumes and Background water depths 1600, 1775... ... | reverse complement strand
CGGCACTTCACTTGGAGATTGTCGTACAAGTGTTCCGGAGTTATCTGTGTAATCCAAAGTCTGGAAGTCGCTCCCCAGACGAATTCTGGGAAAACTACGGATGTGATGTGTCAGCAGCAAATCCGGATCAGAAATCTTAAACTGCATTTTGTTGACCAACTCAAAGACTGGCTGGAGTTTTAATAAAATCGTTAAACCAGGATTGATTTCNTCAATTGCCAATACAAAGCGTAAATTTTTCCTGGAAATATTTTGAACCTCCTGTAGCAAATTTAGACACAGTTCCGGAGTTTCAAACGCACTTGCTGAAAACAAAACCCAGTCNGGTTTCAGCTTTACAATCCTTTCAGGAATATCCGCAGATTCTTTTGACAAGATTCCAGNTTTTAAAACTGAATTGGACTCTCCAACTAATTCGGTATTCAATTGATGAGAAACCTGATTTTGGAGCCGCTTAATTAATGAAATCCAGTATGATCTGGCAAAACCAATGCCGACAAGTTGCATCGTGCAGAATAATCAGACAGTTTGAGGGGCAAAAAAGTAAATCTTATCATACCATGCTTTCATAACGATGTAAATTTACTTGACTTATTTAAGTTCAAAAATAGAAAATGAACAATCAATAAAAATCAATATTTAGCTGCAAATTGTGTTTTGAGCAAACTGTACTGGCTCTGTGACTTTATTGGACATTAAACTAAGGTACTGAGATTTTGAGCTACTGATGTTTGAAGAAAAAATCTTTTACCTCGTTGCCTTAGTACCTGACTCATGCCGTTATGTTTTTGCATGATTTGTCTAAAAACCTGAATATTATTTCATAGTGTCCATTATTGAATGTAAGAAAGTAGTCAGTGAGTGATCAATTCAAGGGGCTTAGTTTTGCGATGCTCGCAACGCTTGGAGGAGGACTTTATGCAATTCCATACCGTTTGAGCCTGGAAACAGTTGCACCTCTAACTGTCGTCTGGGGTGTTTTCCTGTGGGCTCTTTTGTTTTCTCTACCGGGAGCCTGGCTTGGACGTCATCAAACAAAATATTCCTGGAAAATTGGGGGAATCACTTTGCTGATCTCCCTGGCAGGACTACTCGGCAATTATTCAATTTGCCAGGCCTTGAATTTGGCTTCCCCGACTATGCTGGTTTTACTCTCGCGTAGTGAGATNATTATTGCGATGCTACTGAGTTGGTTATTTTTGAAAGAGATTATAACTGCTCGAGTTTGGCTTGCAGTAGTGGTTGTTATTGCAGGCATAATCGTGATGAAACTGAATACTTTGAGTTTTGAACTTAATGAGTGGTCTGCAATCATTTGGGCAATTACGGCAGCTTTTAGTTTTGCAGTAATGCAGGTTCTGGCAAAAAGTATTATTCATGAAATAAATCCACAGGTTTTAAATGTTTCACGATTAGCACTTGCACTTGTTATCCTTTGGAGCCTGGATGAAGTAAGAAGCAGAGTTGCTGTTTTAGAATTTACTGAGTGGCAATGGCTGGCACTAGCAGCTTTTTGCGGACCGTTTGTAGGGCGAGTTTCCTATACTTATGCTTTGCGTTACCTCACTATTTCCAAGACAGTTATTATTGGTTCTTTTTCGCCGGTTGCTACGCTGATATTTGAGCTTTTGGTTTTCGGTACTTTACTCAATGGTTATGAGGCATTTGGTGGAACAATAATGCTGGCGGGAATTCTCTGGGTTTTTCTGCCTGGACTTCACAGGAGTTATAAATTAGTAAAGTGAGTCTACAATAAATCAGTCTAAACAAGATGGAAGTTTTAATCTTGGCGGCGGCGTTGTTGGAGTCACCACTGCCTATCAACTACTTAAAGACGGCCATAAAGTAATGGTTATTGACCGCCTACCACCGGGAATCGGAGGAGCGAGTTATGGTAATGCAGGACTGATAGCCACCGGACATTCTATTGCCTGGGGCTCGCCCAAAGCACTGAAAATATGGTTCAATTCTTTATTTCATCAGGATCCTGTTTTCCGGATGAAATTTCAGACCGATCCGCAATTTATACGCTGGGGTTTGAAATTCCTGGCCCAATGTACTCATTCAAGAGCCAAAANTAAATTCTCTGGCAAAACACCGGATGTCAGTATATTCTCAGAAAATTTTGACAGAAACTGCAGCAGATACAGGGGTTCAATATGAACAAAATTCAAAAGGATTGCTTTATCTTTACAGGAATCCGGAAGTGCTGGCTGCAGGTTCAGAACACGTGAGTTTACTGCAGGAAGCAGGACAAGAACTGGAAATAGTCGGAAAAGAACGCGTGCTGGAAATAATTCCGGAATTGGCGGATTCTCAGGATCAGCTTGCGGGTGGAGTGTTTTCTCCTACAGATGAGTCCGGAGACTCCAGAATATTTACGGAACAGTTGATGGAGGTCTGCAGGTCAATGGGAGGGACTTTTGAATCCGGAGTTTCGATCGAGCAGCTTGATGCTTCCGGAACTGAAATAAAACGTGTTGTCACCAACCGTGGTGTTTTCACCGCAGACCGTTATGTACTCAGTTTGGGTGCATGGAGTCCACTGCTTGCACAAAAATCATTAGGAGTCAGACTTTCTGTTTATCCGGTGAAAGGTTACTCCATCACAATTCCTGTAGAAAAAGGACATACTCCTCCGCGGACAGGAGGTTTACATGAAGAAGATTTGCTGGGATTTTCACCTATGGGAGACCATTTCAGGGTCAGTTCGGTCTCCGAATTCTGCGGTTACGATCTTGGACATACTCCGGAAGATTTTGAACATATCCTCAAAACTGCAAAAAGGCTTTTTCCAAATGCAGGAAATTACGATAAAGTGGAATTCTGGTCGGGCTTACGTCCGATGACTCCGGAAGGTACGCCGATTCTCGGAACAGGCCGTCACTCAAATTTATTTTACAATACCGGACACGGGCATTTGGGCTGGACCATGTCCTGCGGTACGGCCCGTATTACTGCGGATTTGATTGCCGGAAAAACACCTGAAATATCAACTGAATTGATGGGGGTCCGCTAACACTCCAGTTGCAAACAGTAGACGCGGATATTCCCCTGGAGATCCGGAAGGAAAGTAGAGGAAGTCCATTCTGGAAAATCGTCCTGCAGTTCTGTCAATTCAACTTGCTGGTCAAAGCCTATTTCCAAAATCATTTCACCACTTTTATTAAGCAGACTTGGACCAGTTTTGAGCAGATACTTGNAAAAAAACAAGCCGTCAGGACCACCGTCCAATGCAATACTGGGTTCATATTGACAAACATCAACCTGCAAAGTCGAAATGGTTTCAGTGGGAATGTAAGGCGGGTTGCTGATTATAAAATCAAGATTTGCAGCAGGTTCTATTGCAGAAAATAAGTCACTCTCTACAAGCTTCAGACTGTTGTTACGTGGAGCAAGTCAAATTTTGATAACGCTCTAAATTTCGGGCTGCAACTGTTAATGTCTCTGCAGAACAGTCTACAGATATAATATTCAGGTTTTGGAGTTCAGCACAAAAAGCCAGAGGTATTGCGGCTGTTCCTGTTCCAAGTTCAGCAATATTGCAAGTTGCTTCGGGATTGGGTTTGTTGCCATTTCAGGATTTTCTCTACTGAAGTTTCTACCAGTGTTTCTGTATCNGGACGTGGAATTAGGGTTGCTTTGCTTACTTCAAGTGTCAAGGACCAGAAATCCTTTTCTCCTGTCAAATATGCAATAGGACAACCTGCAGCACGTTGCTGAACCAGTTCCCGGTACGCACCACGTTCCTTCTCGTTCAAAGGTTGGTCTGCCCGAAGATAAAGATCCAAACGGGGACAGTCAAGTACATAGGCAAGTAGCAGTTCAGCATCCAGGCGTGGAGAGTCCGGACGTACTTTTTCAAAATGGCCCTGTGTCCAATTCAAAATTCGTTCTATTGTCCATTGCTCAATTGTCACATCTTTTGCCGATAATTTTATTTATAGTGATTTAAGTCTGCAATAGCAATACAATTTCAGCTGCCGTTTTTCAGAGATTGGTGTGCATCCAGTAATATTCTCCGAGTATTGTCCCAATCCAGGCAGGCATCTGTTATAGAAACACCATACTTCATTTCTGTTGAAATTGGCTGGTTCCCTCCGTTAATGTTACTTTCGATCATTGTTCCAATGATGGAATTGTTGCCGTCTTTAATTTGAAGAATTGTGTTTCTCAGTACCAGTTCCTGCCGGGAAGGATCTTTTCCGGAATTTGCATGATTGCAGTCAATCATGATGGCTTTGGGCAAGCCTCCTGAAGCAAGTGCATCTGCAGCAATGTGGACTGAAACTGCATCGTAATTTGGTCCGTTGTTTCCGCCACGTAAAACCAGGTGAACATTTTGATTACCTGTAGTTTGGATGACAGAGGAAACACCATCATTATTGATTCCGAGAAAATGATGTTGGTGCAAAGCAGATTCCATTGCATTGAGAGCCACATTCAAGCCACCGTCAGTTCCATTTTTAAAACCGACCGGCATTGACAAACCACTTGCCATTTCACGATGTGTCTGAGATTCAGTTGTACGTGCTCCGATTGCGCTCCAGGAAATCAAATCTGCCATATATTGTGGTGTGATAGGATCAAGAGTTTCAGTAGCGCACGGCAGGCCGAGATTGTTGATTTCCAACAAAATCCTACGCGCAAGCNCTATNCCTTCATTTACTTTGTGGCTTCCGTNAAGTTCCGGATCATTGATCAAGCCTTTCCAGCCGACCGTCGTCCTTGGTTTTTCAAAATAGACACGCATCACAATCAGAATTGTGTCAGAAACTTCATCAGCAAGTTTCTTCAGACGTAAGGCATAGTCATGTGCTGCCTCCGGATCATGAATAGAGCAGGGACCAACAATAACCAGTAAACGCTGGTCTTCACCAGTCAGAATACTTTTTATCAAATTTCTAGCTTGAATTACAGTTTCTGCTGCAGTCTTTGAAACCGGTAAAAGTTCTTTAAGTTTTTTTGGTGAAGTTAACGGTGAAAAGCCAACTAGATTCAGGTTTTCGGTAAGTTTCATGAATTAGTGTTTTGCTTAAAATAAAGTTACAGCAAATTATCCAGGTCTTAATCCGTCAAGACAGGTTAAGGCAGAGGAACATTTTCAAAAATCAAATAAATTCTAATTTATGGAGTTATAAGCAGGCAGGTGGTCGGAGCGACTGGATTTGAACCAGCGACCGCACGCCCCCCAGGCGTGTGCGCTACCAGGCTGCGCTACGCTCCGATTGTGTATCTATGATGAAGAGTTTTTCAGCTAAGTGTCAAGTCCTTTCATATTCATCCGATTTCGGCTGTTTATGCTTTTGCGGGAATTAACTCAGCCAACTACATAGGTACCGGTACCGACTGCAATCAGAATCCCTTTGTTATTGTGTAATTCCATACGAGTTACAGATACTTTGTTACCTGTACGCAGGGTACTCCCGGTTGCAATAAAATATTCGCCTAAACCTGGACGCAGGTAATCAACACGAATATCAATAGTACCTATTTTATTAAAACGTTCAGAAATTTCATCAAATGACTGGCCCTCCATTTTTTTCATTATCCCGGTCCAGGCGACCATACCGCCCGTTACATCCAGTACGGAAGAGATTACTCCTCCATGCAGGTTGCCCCGAGTAAAATTTCCGACCAGTTCAGGACTCATTTCGAAGCGGATCCCGATCTTGTCTAAATCCAGCGTCTCTATTTTCATTCCAATTAATTTATTGAACGGAATTTTTTCTTCAGTAATTTCCTTTAGTAACTGCAGGAGTTTTTCTGTGGGCATGATAGGATTCAGGACTCACGATTATAGATAAGAGGGATTAACACCGGTTATTTACTGAAATAATTTTCTGTAGTTAGTGAACGTTTCTAAAATACAAAGGTCGTGATAAGGCCAATCAGACCGCCAAAGACACCTCCCCAGACAACCAGCCAGCCAAGGTGTTCTTGAATCATCCTCTCGACAATCTCTTTTACCATGTTTGGTGTGAGCTCATCCAGGCGTTTAGAAACAATGCCTTCAACTTTTTGCAGAATGTTATCACTTGCAGAAAGGTCAGCCAGTTGTTCACGTAATGCTTCTTTAAAAGGTTCGGTTTTCGAAATTTTCTGTACTGCAACCTGCAGCTTTTCCTTAAAAGGTTCGCGCAGAGGTTCCAGAGCTTGTACTCCTCCCACCATGGATAACATTGGACCAAAACTGGAGTTTTCTATAACTTCCAGCAACGAATCAAAAGCAGGATTTAAATTTACTTTTTTGAAGTACAGCTTCAAAATCGGGAAGAATCTTTGAATCGGAAGAATTTGCAAAGAACTTTTCCACATTTTTCACGGTTAAAAAAACTGATGCATAATTAATTCATTGATGCCGGTTTTGAAATCTTCAAAATGCAGCGGAATGACACCGGANCCATACAAACCCGGTACNCTCTCAAAAAGCATGTAAATAGCCAGCCAGTTNGTAATTGCTCCTGAAAGAGCAAAAAGTCCTGTGTTTAACAGAGTTTCTCGCCATGGGCCATTAAACCATAACCCGCCACAAACCAAAGTCGCCGCAACCAGATTTGTTCCTAAACGTTTGTCAAAAAATACTCCGGAAGTTCCGCGATTTTCAAGTGAAAGAGCCTGATTCATGAACTTTTGCTTAGCAAAAAATTAACTGAATGTAGGAATTTGAGTTTTGGTAATAATCAATTTGTCAGAGGAATCTAACCGGATTCACAACTGGAAGCTAATAACGGTGAGTCTGCCATCAAACCTAAAAATCGTTCGGTGGTTCGTTTTGTTATGTTTTCAGAATTATCTGCAATTTGTGATAAAAAGTCTGCGCCAAAAATATGGGAATAATTATTTTGAATTATCCTGCCAAATTCAGCATGTTCGATTGAACATCCAGCCAACTGAGCAAGTGCATCCAGATGAAGTCCTTGTCCTTGAGCACTCTCCTCACGGACTTGCAAAAAATTATCTTTGAGGAACAAAGCAACTCGTTTGTTCTTTGGCTTATAGAAATTTTCTGATGGATGTCCACCATCACAACCTGATGTTTCCGAGGAGCGTGCCGCAGCCATCGTGCTCCCAAAAGGAATGAGAATCGGAATGCTGATAATGCCAACTATTCCTGGTGGTGCCGGGACTTTGTAACACTTGTGACGAGCNTGGACAAATTGAACACTACTTACCAGCAAAAGCAATACTGCAAACACTCTCTGGAGCACGATTCCTTTTTTCAACTAAAATCTCCTGAAAGTTCCCTGAGCTGGTTTCCCAAAAAGTTGATTGTCTAATTTCTGTTAAAGTATCTGGCTCAAAAAAAGCTTTGTCCTGTCGTGTTGTGGGTTATTAAAGAAATCCTTTGGGTTGTTTTTTTCAATAATTTCTCCCTCGTCCATAAAAATAACGCAATCCCCAACTGCTGTTGCAAATCCCATTTCGTGGGTCACTACCAGCATTGTTATTCCACTGTTTGCAAGTTCAATCATTACGTCCAGAACTTCCTTGATCATTTCAGGATCAAGAGCTGAAGTCGGTTCGTCAAAAAGCATTATTCTGGGATTCATGCACAAGGAGCGGGCAATTGCAACACGCTGTTGCTGACCACCTGAAAGCTGACCGGGAAATTTATTAGCCTGTTCAGGGATTTTCACTCTTTCCAGAAATTCCATGGCTGTTTTTTCTGCTTCGGACTTTGTGGTTTTTCTGACCCAAATCGGAGCAAGTGTACAGTTTTCAAGAGCAGTCAGGTGTGGAAATAAATTAAAATGCTGAAATACCATACCTACTTCTGAGCGTACGATTTCGATATTTTTGAGATCATTTGTCAGTTCTGTACCGTCAACCACAATACTTCCCTGCTGGTGTTCTTCAAGTCTGTTAATGCAACGTATAAGAGTAGATTTTCCGGAACCGGATGGTCCGCAGATGACAACCTTTTCACCACGTTTAACTTCCAGGTTAATGTTCTTGAGAACATGAAAGTCGTCGAACCACTTGTGCATTGAATCAATGGAAATCATGATTTCCGTTTCACTTGTTTTAGTATCGGCTATTGTAGACATGAGAAATTTTTGGGTTTTAACTTTTANNTTTAATGGCCTGTATGCAGTTTCTTTTCCAGGTAAAGTGAGTAGCGGGACATGCTGAAACAACTGACGAAAAAATACAGAGCTACAAAAAGATAAACCTCGTGTGCTAACCCTGCCCACTTTGCATCCGCCAATGAAGCATTTCCAAGTCCTAAGATATCCATCATACCGATGATCAGTACCAAAGTTGTATCTTTGTAAAGTCCAATGAAAGTATTTACTATACCCGGGATCGAAATTTTTAGTGCCTGCGGCAGTACGATCAACCGATTTGCCTGCCAGTATGTCAGTCCAAGTGAATCACCGGCTTCATGCTGACCCCTGGAAATTGCCTGTAAACCGCCGCGGATGACCTCGGCCATGTATGCCGAGGCAAAGAGAGTCACCATTATCAGAACTCGCAAAAGTAAATCAAAGTTGGTTCCGGGAGGTAGAAAGTAAGCCAGCATTGTAGAAGCCACAAAGAGCAAAGTAATCAGAGGTACACCACGAATGAACTCGATGAATAGTACACACATAATTCTCAGCACTGGCAATTTTGATTGACGTCCAAGAGCCAATGCAATACCAATCGGCAGTGAAAAAGATATTCCTGTTACACCTANAATCAGNGTAAGCAAAATACCGCCAAATTGATCAGTGTCTACNGGTTCAAAGCCGAATCCGTAGACTTCACCTCCGACCAGCAACCATCCGGTAATGAATGGGAAAATTGCTGAATACCATAAACCGTATTTTCTGCNGGGCATTTTTTCATAAAGTACCGGAATGATAGCGAGGATCAGCAGCACAAATGACAAATTTACACGCCAACGCAAAGGCTCAGGATAAAAACCATAAGTAAAAAGAGCTAAACGGTCATCAATGAAAGCCCAGCAGGCACCAGCTCCCGGTGCTGCCATCTGATCCCAACATTGTATTCTGGAGTCTGCAGTAAAGATGGCATTCGTAACACTCCATTCAAAAAATGGAGGTATTATCGACCATAACAACAAGAAAGACATTATAGTCAGTACAGTGTTCAGTGGCGATGAAAACAAGTTTTTTCTGGCCCACGCCAGCAGTCCGCTGGTACTGACAGGTGGCGGCCAATTCGGATGAGTTCCCGGGAGGAAATTCTTTGGAGTGGTATTATTCACTTTCAATCTGCGTTATCGTTCAACCAGCGACATTCTGCGGTTGAACCAGTTCATAAATGCTGAAATAATTAGTGAAAAAAACAAATAAGTCAGAAGTACAATTATCATTGTCTCCATCTCTTTACCCGTTTGCATCAAGGTGATGCCTCCAATAGTTGCTACTACATCCATGTAACCAATGGCAATAGCCAAAGAAGAGTTTTTGGTGAGATTGAGATATTGACTGGCCAGGGGTGGTATTATCACACGCAGTGCCTGCGGTATGACGACCAGCTGCAGGGTACGGTTTGGTGGCAAACCAAGCGCGAGTGCAGCCTCGGTTTGTCCATGACTGATAGCCAAAATTCCTGCACGTACGTTTTCCGCAATGAAACAGGAAGTGTAATATGACAGGGCAAATGTGAGTGCTATATATTCTGGTTTTATTGATGTACCACCCTTAAAGTTGAAGCCTTTCATTGCAGGAATATCCCATGCCATCGGAGTACCTGAAATAAAAAATACAATCAACGGTAAGCCGAACAGGAGGGCCAGGGAAATGCTGAACACAGGATAGTTCTCACCGGTTGCATCCTGATTCTTGCGTTCCCAGCGGACAAAAAATACCACAATTGCTATTGCAGCAAGCAGTGCAATCCAGACAAATCCAAAACCATCCTCAAAAACCGGTGACGGTAAAAAAAATCCACGATTAGTTAAAAATACTGTATCTGAGAAGTTGATTGCTTTTTTTGGAACAGGAAGAACGTAGAGGAAAATGCTGTAGATAAAAAGTATGTGTAAGAGAACCGGGACATTCCTGGTGAATTCGAGAAAAACATAGACAAGCCTGCTGATAAGCCAATTGTTTGAAAGTCTCAAAACTCCCATGGTGAAGCCCAATATTGAAGCAAGAATAATTCCTGAAACTGCAACCAGGAGGGTATTAGAAATTCCAACTGCTGCTGCTCGTAAATGGGTGTCGGTGGGTGAATAAGAAATGAATGGCTGAAAGGTAATATCGTAGCCTGCAGGATAATTTAAAAAACCAAAGCTGAAGTCTTTTCCAGCTATTTCCAGATTGATAACAACATTATGTATTATTAACCCCAAAAAAGTTAACACAATCACCATCGTGATGATTTGTATAAAAATTGAACGGGTGTCTTTGTCACGCCACAAACGCAACAAAATATTAGGGTGATTATCAGCAGAGGCAGGTGTGCTCATTGTGTGAAATTTCCCGTTGAACTGCAGGGATCAATTGCTTGTGTGGAAAGTAAAAGCGCACATACTCAAAGGGAGAATATGTGCGCTCAAATCAACGTTTAATTAAAATAAAACGACGATTAACGGAATGGCGGAGAATACTGAAGTCCTCCCTTATTCCATTGGTCATTCAAACCACGGGCCAAGCCAATCGGTGTGTTTGTACCGATATTGCGCTCGAATATTTCGCCGTAGTTTCCAATTTGCTTGATGACCTGATAAGCCCAGTCTTTGCTCATTCCAAGCTCTTCGCCTTGACTGCCTTCAACACCGAGAAGACGCAGAATTTCAGGGTTATTGGAACCCTTCATGCTGTCCACATTTGAGGATGTAACACCTAATTCTTCAGCTGCTACAGTCGCATTATAAATCCAGCGGACAATGTCGGCCCATTGATCGTCACCTTGACGAACTGCGGGACCCAACGGCTCCTTGGAAATGATTTCCGGAAGGATCTTATGATTGCCCGGATTAGGGAAGGTAGAGCGGGTTGCGGCCAAACCTGAGGCATCAGTTGTGTAAATGTCACAACGTCCTGACAGATAAGCTGCACGTGCTTCCGAGTTTTTCTCGATAGTCACCGCTTCATATGACATGTTGTTTGCACGGAAGAAATCGGCAAGATTCAACTCAGTGGTGGTTCCGGTTTGGATACAAACAGAAGCACCGTCCAACTCTTTCGCACTGCTGACACCAAGGCTCTTATTGACCATGAAACCTTGTCCGTCATAATAGTTGACTCCAACAAAAGTCAACTTTACACCAACATCACGGGAAAAGGTGATGGTAGTGTTACGCCATAAAACGTCACCTTCGCCGGAATTCAGCTTGGTGAAACGTGTTTTACCTGTTGAGGTAATTGCCTTGATTTTGGACGAGTCGCCCAAAACTGCTGCTGCGGTTGCCCGGCAGAAATCAATGTCGAAACCTTTCCAGGTTCCATCTGAATCCGGATATGCAAATCCGGCAATTCCAGTACTAACCACACAGCGAAGAACACCACGTTCTTTCACATCTTCAAGTGTTCCGGCTGTTGCCGTGAACGCCATGGCACCGACTGCAGTCAATGTCAGTGCAATTTTTGCAAGTGCTCTCATATCAATCTCCTTTTGAACACATTATAGAAAACTCCATCCCATACATTTGGAATAGACCTTATCAACGCCGCTTATTTTATTGATTTTTCAGGATCTGTCAAGTCTAAAATACAAAAAATATTTAGTTTTATTATATTCTTGATGTCAGTAAAAAAAAAATTTCTGATTTAACTGAACGAGTTATCAAATTTTGTTTGGAAATCAGCACGGCGTTTACGTTCAATTTTGGGTGTATTTGCCTGTCGAAAATCATTTGTGGAACACAAACCTGACTTGCACAATTCGTTTTCGATTAATTTTTCTGCTTCCAAGCTGAGTTCCCAAAATGGATGTTCCATATTGTCTTTACATGACAATTCTCTCATCAACTGAACTTTCCATCCGAGGAACTGCAAACCTGAAGCGATGCGTCTATAAAGGCAACGCAGCAAAAACATACTGTTTAAATTTGGCAGGAATACTCCAGTTTGGAAAACTGCTTCATGAAATTCCCAGGGCCAATTTTTTTTAAAAACAGGTGCCTGGGAATTAAGACATTCAGGCTCTGAGTGAAAAGTTTTTGAGGCAGCAGTGGACAGATGACTCGAATGGTTTGACTGCAGATTTTTTGTCGATTTTTTTATCAATATTTTCTCCGGCATTAGTAATGTTTTGAATGTCCCACGATCCTGCGCATCGTACAGTGGAGTTTTGTTTTCCGGAAGATCATCGGCTAAAAGCCGGACGATTTCAAAGCTTTCTTTGACCACCCCGCGTTTCGTAGCGGTAACCGGAATCCATTTTAGGCCGGTTTTTGTCATTTGATTCCCATTTTTCAGTACTTCAAGTAATTTCCGATTTTCTGCGGCCAACAGCCATTCCATTACTTCCTTGCGAGAATTTGCCCGTAAATGTAAACACCGCATATTTCCNTTATCCCGGAGATCAAGCAGTGAAAAAATTTGTTTTCTTCGCACAGGGCAACTCGCATCCAGCCAAGTTGAAATTGATTCAGCCACTGGTTAAAAATAGCAGTCTTACCATTGTTTTTCGTGTTCCCCTTCCGTCCACAGATCGAATTGCGTNTGAGCGAATTTTGAAAGCNCAACTCTATTGTGCTTTATTTCAGATTCAATCAATTCCGGCAATGCTAAAAACAAATCCGGAACTTTAAATTTTGCCAGTCGTTTTCCCAAAAATTTCTGTAAGTTAGATTCTGAAAAATTTTCTCCTATTTTTAAAAAAGCTACCGGTCGTGCCCCGAATTCTGTGTCTTGTACTGCAACTACTATTGCTTGTTCGGTCTTTCCAAATTGAAGCAAAATTCTTTCTATTTCTTCCGGATGAATATTTTCACCCCCGGAAATGAACATGCTGTCCTTACGTCCAGTAATTTTCAATGAATCCANATCTCCCNGATTTTTTGTATCTTTGGAACACCAGAGACCTATATCTCCTGTCTTAAACCAGCCGTTTTCATCAAACGGCTGATGCAGTCCAGTTCGGTCCAGGTAACCCAAAAAACCGATTTTTCCACGCACTTCGACCTCATTATCTGCAGTAATCCGGACTTCGCGAAACGGCAAAACCTGGTAAAACCCGCTTTTTCCGGTTGCCACCTGAGAAGCCATTTCTGTGGAACCGTAAGTCGTTTGCACGTTCAGCCCAAGCTGTGCGGATTGATCAAGCAATGTTTCNGGAATGGATGAACCTCCCAGTAAAATCAACTTGAGTTGGCATAAAGCGTCTTTTCCTTTTGTCGTTTGCAGCAAGCGATGAAGTTGAGTTGGAACCAGAGAAAGGTGTGTGACGCTCCTGCTTAGGAGTGTCTTGGACAGAGATACGTTTTTAGCAGGAATCACCATTGCTGCACCAGAAAGCAGAGTCCTGAACAAAATAGCTAATCCGCTTACATGAGACATCGGCAGCGACAACAACCAACGATCTCCAGGATTCAGAGGCATTCGCTCATTTGCTCCAAGTGCGTTGTAAAAATGATTGGCCAGCGAATGCACCACTGCTTTTGGAGAACCGGTACTACCGGAAGTAAAAATGATTGTGGCCCAGTCTTTCGGATTTATTGAGTTTACCTCCTTACCAGCAACAGCATCGGAATTTCCAACAGGGTTTGGTTGTAACGAATTTACAGATGTAGGCTGAGATTTGAATTCGTACTGTAATTCTGTGTAACTAAAAGTACAGCCGATTTGCTGTAACATCTGCATTTTTTGTTTTTCCGGGATTTGTTGATTTAATGGAACCGCTACTGCACCGCGCATCCACAAAGCCAACATTGATTTGAGCAGGTTTTCAGTGTTTTCTGTACTTAGATAGACACGCTGTTGTGATTCTGCCATCAGGGAATCACTCAAAAGACGTGCTTCACTCATGAAGTCTGCAAAAGTCCAGGAACGTTTTTCAGTGATCAAAAATGGTTGATTTTCGTAATGCTCCAGAACTTGATTCAGTATATTTGGATTAACGTCAAACATCAGCCCAAGCCTCCAATTTCGCAAGTACCTTCGGAAATTATTTCCAAAAAAGTATCTTCGGATTTTGGCCACGAGTCAGGAAAACATAATTCCCGTTTTGAATTAAAAACCGAGGTTCAATCAAATCCTGCTCAAACCATTTTGAAGTATCCAAACCTGCTGTAAACTTTTCAGACAAGAGTTCATTCGCCATAAAAGCAATCCAGTTCAAACCCAGACCACTTTCAAAACAACTGCTCAAAACACAGTGGATACCGTTTTTTTGTGCATGTTCGATCCACATTTTTGTGTTGTTCCAACCACCCAAAATACTGGGCTTTAAAATCAAGGCTCTGATTCCGGATAACGATACATGTTTGGCTGGGGTATCAGATTTTGGAGTTGGAGCATACCAAAGTGTTTCATCAAGAGCCAGGGGCATTCCAGATTGTAGATGGAGTTTTTCCAGTTTGTTACTGTCAAGTAACGGTTCTTCGCAGTATTCAATATTAAAATCCTGCACCGCCTCTGCAAATTTTAAGGCATCCTCCCATTCCCAGGCTCGGTTTGCATCAAGGCGAAGTGCTATTTCATTACCCAGAATTTTTCGAGCAAGTCTGACTCGCTCAATGTCTTGCAGGATAGTTAAACGTCCAACTTTTAATTTAACGGCCTTGAATCCACCATTTCGAAGTTCTTCACATTCCATTTCAAGTACAGTTCCGGAACCAACCGCCAGACCATTCACTGGAAATATCTGTCCTTTAAAATCAATTTTTGAGGGTTTGTGATCATTCCCTGCCGTTTCTTTTAAACTATGAAACTTTGAAACGTTGGGATTTTGAAACATGGTTCTTAGAGCCATGTCTAAACCAAAATTAACGGACCCAAAAAGAGCTACAGAACAAGTGACTGGAAGGGAATTACCGGAAAGATAATCCCGGATTTGGGTTTCAGCCTCTGACAGAGTTTCCGGATGCATACCTGTGAGCGGAGTAATCTCTCCCTCACCATAATTGTCGCCAACTGAGGTGCCGTCATTTTCATCGTGAAGTCGAAGAATCAAACCGGTACGCTCATGCATTTCATGTCCAAGCAGGTACAGAGGTTCTGTTAATGGGAGAGAATAACGAAAAAGTTTCCAACGGCAAAGGCTCATTTTTATCCAATCCACCATCCCAGGGAAAAAAGAATTCCATAGATTAGGATGAGTTTACCGGTGGAGTCCAAAGTTATATTCAGTTCACTGCCTTTTACTCCGGAAATAATTTGACGAATTGAAGAGAAGCCTGGAATAATTATCAGTGCAGAAATACAAGCATACCAATGTGTTTCCGTCCAAAAAGCTAAAATGAAAGGAATCACAGCTGAAAACACAAGGGCTGCCAGATATTCTGCTCGAGCGAAGGTGGTGCCAAAACGGACAGCTAAGGTAAGTTTNCCAACTTTCTTATCCGTTGGTTCGTCACGTAAATTGTTAACGGCAAGGAGTGCTGTAGCTAATAATCCGGGACCGAGCCCTGCAATAATAACTACCGGTGTAATTTCNAGTGTTTGCACATAAAAGGTTCCGCCNACTGCAACAGGACCAAAAAAAATTAGTACAAATAAATCTCCAAGACCCAAATAACCAAGGGGCCATGGCCCACCTGTGTATAGTATTCCTGAAGCAATAGAAAGTATCCCGATTATAACAATAGGCCAGCCGCCCCGAAAAACAAGATAAATTCCCACCAAAGTAGCCAGTCCAAAAACCATCACAAAATTCCAGAGCATTGTTTTTGGTCTAACTTGTCCTGATTGTGTCACACGGACGGGACCAAGACGTTCCTCAGTGTCTGCACCCTTGATATAGTCAAAATAATCGTTGGAAAAGTTCGTGCCGATTTGAATCAGCAGTGCACCCAAAAGTGCTGCCAAGGCTGCAAGTGCATGTCCCTTTCCCTCTCCAAAAGCCATTGTGGTGCCGATCAATATTGGAGAAACGGCTGCACCCAAAGTTTTTGGACGAATTGCCGACAGCCAGACCCGTAAATAATTAGAAATGTTCACTACAAAATCTTATTTAAACAAATTAGCATGGACCCCGTTAAGAAAACCAGGGACAACTCATGGATAGCGGATGAATTTGTTGAAATCCGGTTTACGCTTTTCCAAGTAGGCATTTCGTCCTTCCTGTCCCTCCTCTGACATATAAAAAAGCATGGTTGCGTTTCCAGCCAATTCCTGTAAACCGGCTTGACCGTCACAGTCTGCATTAAGCGCCGACTTTAAACAGCGTAATGCCATCGGAGAATGCTGCAGCATTTCCCGTGACCACTGCAGTGTTTCTTCTTCAAGTTTTTCCAGGGGAACGACTGTGTTAACCATTCCCATTTCCAAAGCTTGCTGTGCAGTATATTGGCGGCATAAAAACCAGATTTCGCGAGCCTTTTTCTGTCCCACCATTCGAGCCAGATAGCTGGAACCATAACCTCCGTCGAAGGAACCGACCTTAGGTCCGGTTTGCCCAAAAATTGCGTTATCGGCTGCAATAGTCAAATCACACATCACATGCAAAACATGTCCGCCGCCAATGGCATATCCTGCAACCATTGCTACAACAGGTTTTGGACAGGTTCTGATTTCCCGCTGAAAATCTAAAACATTGAGACGCAGATGTCCGGTTTCGCTGTCTTCATAACCGGCAGAGCCGCGAATACGTTGATCACCTCCGGAACAAAAAGCTTTTTCACCTTCACCTGTTAAAATTATTACTCCGATTTTTGTGTCTTCCCGCGCGTCATTCAAAGCTCCACGCATTTCACGGACTGTCAGTGGACGAAATGCATTACGAACTTCAGGACGGTTGATAGTTATTTTAGCAATACCTTCATTTGATTTTTCGAAATTTATGTCTGTGTAGCTGCCGCAAGATTCCCAATAATTATTATTCATTTTGCTCCATTCTTGATATAATCAGTTTTTCAAAATAAAATCTAATGTTAGCACACGTCACTGTTCAAGACGATAAAAAACCCAGAAGAAGAATTATTGGTAGGAAATGTTATGAAAAAGCTTGATTTCAAGTAATCTTTTAAGTTAGAATTATTGGTTATCATATAAATCACTTTATACTCTGAGAACAGGAAAATGTTTGCAATTATACGTACAGATGGAAAGCAGTACCGTGTAGCTCAAGGCGAAACTATTCGTTTGGCCCGGATTAGTGCAGAACCGGGAGATGCTTTTGAAACAGACCAGGTGCTGGCCATAGGGGGAGAAGAGAGTGAACTGAAATTTGGGAAACCGGTAATAGTTGGAGCAAAGGTTCAGGGCACAATACTGCAGCATGGAAAAGACCAAAAAGTTATCGTTTTTAAACGTAAGCGTCGAAAAACTTATCGCAGAAAATATGGTCACCGCCAGGCACACACGACTGGTAAAAATTGATAAAATCAGTGCCAAGGCTCCTGCAGCCAAAAATCAGTGCCGGAAGAAATAACTGNNANAAAAGACNCNGACTAATAAAATTCCAGCCAAAAAAGCTGCACCTGTAAAAGTTGCTGCCAAAAAAGGCTGCACCTAAAAAAACTACAGCTAAAAAAGCTGCTGACAAGTAAACCTCTAGCCTGAAAAAAAAACAATGGCACATAAAAAAGCTGGCGGCAGCAGTCGCAATGGACGTGACTCACAAGGACAAAGACGGGGAGTGAAAAAGTTTGGCGGAGAACTTGTTAAATCCGGAAACATTCTGGTACGTCAAGTTGGTTCTACTTTTCACGCAGGTCTGAATGTTGGTACCGGGAGAGATTTTACTTTGTTTTCAAAGGTCTCTGGACATGTCCAGTTCATTCAAAAAGGAAGCGGAAAACATAAGCGCAAATATATCAGCGTTATTGCGGACGATGCAGCAGTATCTGCTTCTGTTTGAGATATGGGCGCTAAACCCCGTTCACTTTCCGGAATAAAACCTACCGGTACTCCCCATTTAGGAAACTATCTGGGAATGATAAAACCGGCGATACAATTACAGAAAACGCACGAGACGTTTTACTTTATCGCCGATTATCATGCTCTTACCTCCACTCGTGATCCCGGGAAACTAAGGGAATACACAAACGATCTCACAGCCATTTTCGCAGCACTGGGCATGGACTTTGAGAATCACGCATTTTTTCGACAATCTGACATTCCGGAAGTTACTGAACTGACCTGGATCCTTTCCTGTATTACATCAAAGGGTATGATGGAACGGGCACATGCCTATAAGGATGCAGTATCCAAAGAGCAGGATGTCAGTATGGGGTTATTTTGTTATCCGGTTTTGATGGCTTGCGATATCCTGATTTATGACTCAAATTTTGTCCCGGTGGGTCAGGATCAGCGGCAGCATCTCGAAATTACGCGTGACCTTGCCATTCGTTTTAATCATCTTTATGGAGACGCCTTAGTTGTCCCCGAAGCAATCATTGCAGACGATGTTGCCACCATTCCAGGGCTGGACGGAAGGAAAATGAGCAAATCCTATGGAAACATAATTCCTTTGTTTGCATCGGAAAAACAATTTCGCAAAGCTATTATGAAAATCACTACCGACTCAAAATCAGTGGATGAAGCTAAAGATCCAGAGGCGTGCAGTGTGTTTGCTCTTTTCAAGTGTTTTGCAGATAAAGCAGATCAGGAAGCCTTTAGCCGAACGATACCGTGCNGGNGATATNGGCTATGGTGAAGCNAAACAGCTTTGCTTCGAGAAACTTAATGCTGAACTTCATGAACCACGTGAAATTATCAGCAAATACGGAACGACCAGGCAAAGTTAGATGGTATCCTCGAATCCGGACGTGACAAAGCGCGCGTCATTGCCAGGCAAGTTACTGATCGTGTACGTAACAAAGTTGGTTTGTGATTTCTGCAAAAGCAACAAAAAAATTTGAATTCAACTGATTTTCACTGATTGCAGCGGATAATTATCTATGATTTTCCGTAAAAAGCTGAGTTACAAAACACTAATCTAAAACCACCATTCATCATATTGAAATGATTCCTGATATTCTTGCATCACGTTATGCCAGTCTTGAAATCACCTCAATCTGGTCTCCAGAAGGAAAAGTACGTCTTGAACGAGAATTCTGGATTGCAGTGATGAAGGGACAACGTAAATTGGGAGTTGATATACCTGAGACTGCGATTGCGGCGTATGAAAATGTCAGGGATAAAATTAACCTTGAAAGCATTTCGCAG
>AJXC01001799.1_pt1 | contig 19237 bp, 26 predicted proteins | sample 404948 | NCBI WGS metagenome assembly AJXC01 (sample SAMN02954314, study PRJNA77837) | marine metagenome | biome: aquatic; feature: Guaymas Basin Hydrothermal Plumes; material: sea water; isolation source: Guaymas Basin Hydrothermal Plumes and Background water depths 1600, 1775... ... | reverse complement strand
CNAATACTTGCANCATCGGCAATACCGTCNAGCTGATAATTTGCTCACCACACTTGGAATGCCTACTTCAAATTTAGACAGATCTAATTGTTGACCAATCACTCCAGTTGAAAATGGCAATACTTGATTGATATTAATGCCCAACTTTTCTGCCAAAATTTCACAAGTCTTAACGGTATTTTCCATGCCTTGTGTACCTGTGCCAGCATTGGCATTACCACTGTTAATTAATAAAGCAAGTGGTGATTGTTGTAAGTGATTCTTCGCTACCACAACTGGTGCTGCACAAAAAATATTTTGAGTGAAAACCCCCACCGTTGTACTACCATCAGCAAGAGAAATAATTGATAAATCCAAGGCGTCATTATTCTTAATGCCGGCGTTAATTGCCGCACAAGATACACCTTTAATATTTAACAATGAATTACTCATTAGCCCTAATAAAACCTTAATAATTAAGGGTATTTTACTTATTTAAAGACCTTTTGAAGATTTTTTATCTAGTAATTGGAATACCGACATAAGTACTGCACCAAACAGCACCATAATCAATGCTGGCACGGCAGCTCGCTCAAACAAACCTTCAGCACTAAGTTCATAAGTTTGAATTGCCAAGGTGTCCCATCCAAACGGACGTAAAAGGTAAGTTGCTGGCAGTTCTTTCATTACATCAACTGCAACTAACAAACCACCTGCCAAGATACCTGGTGTCATCATTGGCAAGTAGACCTGCCAAATTAATCGTAAACGTGATGCCCCTAGTAATTGTGCACTTTGAGTGAATACTGGTTTAATTTGTTGAACGGAAGCATCAATTGAACTGTATCCAATTGCCATAAATCGAGATACATAAGCAAATAGTAACAAGAAAATAGATCCAAAAATAATATGATTAATTGACTCACCACCAAAATAAATATTAATCTCAGAGATTTGGTTAATGCCGTAAAGTAAACCCACTGCCATAACCGATCCAGGTAACGCATAACCCAAAGTTGCCATGCGAACTACTCCTTTCAACCATAAACTATTTTGTTTACAGCGCCCTGGAAGTGCTAAGACTGTGGCAATGCCTACCGTTATTATTGCAGCTGACACAGTTAAAATTGAAGTTGAGGAAATAAGACTAAGATATTTTTCAGTCCATTCTTCAGTCCATGCACTCAAGCCCCAAATAATGAGTTGTAACATTGGCATTGCAAATGAAAGCATAAACACACCAAATACAAATAGAGTAACTAACCAACCAATAAGTCCTGTTGCATGATAAGGTCTTTTACTAGAGACATCCGCTGAATAATATTTGGCTTGGCCACGTGCTTTCTTCTCAAAATAAATAAGGAAGAATGCCACTAACACCAATAATGAGGCTAGCTGCGCTGCCACCTCAATGGAACGAAAATCACCCCAAGCGGAATAAATTGCCGTGGTGAATGTATCATAATTAAACAAGCTAACCACACCAAAATCAGCCAGTGTTTCCATTAATGTTACTAGTAATCCCGCCGCTACTGCAGGTCGAGCAAGTGGTAAGGATATTTTCCAAAACACACGCCAGGGATGGGCGCCTAACAGTCTACCCGCTTCAATCATCTCAATCCTTTGACGTTTAAATGATGCACGTGTCATCATATAAACATATGGATAGAACACTAAAACAAAAGTAAGAATAATTGCCCACGATCCGGCGCGAATATCAAACCCTGGCAAACCTAAGATTTCACGCATCCAAACTTGCGCATAACCTGAATAGTCAAACACACCTAAATAAACAAAAGCCAATACATAAGCTGGAATAGCAAACGGCAAGAACAACGCCCACTCTAACCATTTCCTGCCAGGGAACTCCACCATCACTACTAAGTAAGCCAGTACTGTACCCAATAAGGTTACGCCGGCACCAACACCAATTAGCAAGATGGCAGTAGAGCTGATTAAACCAGGTAGTAAAGTCTCGGAGAAGTGCGCCCAAAGTTCATGTTGTGGAAACAGCCACGACAAGGCGACGACAAAAATGGGCATTGCTACCAATAAGGCTAAAATACTGACCCATACTTTTGAATTGAAACAACTTTTTTCCAAAATATATCTCTTGTAAATTTCTCGTTATTTTAAAACACAAAAACCCTAGGGCTTGTTTAAGTCTAAGGGCTTTTTATTGATAAATACAAAATTATTTATAACCCTTAATCTGCATTAACTTCACTGCTTTAGCTTGCAAAATTCCTGCTTGTGCTAAATTCATATTGTCTTGTTTAAATGAACCCCATGAAGAAACCACATCATCCGATGCAACACTTTGATTGGCAGGATACTCTTTATTAAGCGAACCATAAATGGATTGTGCCTTAGCAGATGAGAGCCATTCAAGTAATGTAGTTGCATCTTTTGAATTTGAAGCGTATTTAGTGACACCAGCACCTGAAATATTTACATGTACACCTGTTGTGTCTTGGTTAGCCCAAAACAATTTTAATGGTGCTTTTGCATTTTTCTCAATCAAGCGACCATAGTAATAGGTATTCACTAAGCCGACATCACACTGCCCTGCAAGAATTGCATTCATAACATGTGAGTCTTTAGCATGTGGTGTGGCTGCTAGGTTGTTAACCCAGCCACTAAGAATATCACCCGCTTTAGCTTCACCATGATTATAAATTACCGATGCCACTAATGATTTAGTATAGATTTTCTTGCTGGTTCTCAAACAAAGTCTGCCGTTCCATTTTGGTGATGCTAAGTCTGCATAAGTTGATAAATCGGATGCTCTTACTTTATCAGTGTTATAAACAATTGTTCTTGCGCGTATTGATAAACCCGTCCATAAACCCTCGGGATCTCTTAGATGACTCGGAATGTTACTTTTTAATGTATCTGTCTGAACCGACTGAAATAAGTCTTGTGAACCGGCATACCAGAGATTACCCGCATCCACCGTCATAAACATATCTGCTTTAGTGTTGGCTCCTTCAAGTTTTAAGCGCTCAATTAATGCACCGCCCTTGCCAGTTAGATATTCAACTTTAATACCAGTGTCCTTTGTAAACGCCTCAAATAATGGCTTAATAAGGTGTTCTTTTCTAGAGCTATACACAGTAACAGAACCATCGCTTGCTGCTTGAACTGTTGTTATGCTGGATACAGTTAAGACGGAAAATACTGCTGTTGATAAAATCAATGTTTTTACATTCATCTTGCCTTGTCCCTTTAAAAATTTAATTAATATGCAACTGTTTATTTTGAATTTTTCCCACCTTATCAGCAAGTGCGCTTGCTTCATCTTTACTATGGGTAACTAGAATTGAAGTAACTTGTGATTTCTTAAGTATATCTCTAACTTGTATAACCAATGAGTCACGATGATGTTTATCTAAACTAGAGAATGGTTCATCCAATAATAAAAGTTTTGGTGAAGGTGCTAATGCACGAGCTAGTGCAACACGCTGTTGCTCACCACCTGAGAGTTGATGCGGGTATTTCTTTCCAATATCTTCCAAGCCCATTAAGGTCAGTAATTCTTTAACCCTTTCACGCTGTTCAGTTTTAGATTTATCGGTAATACCAAAACGGATATTTTTCTCAACGGTCATATGTGGAAACAATGCGTAGTCCTGAAATACCATGCCCACACCTCTCGCCTCAGGAGAGATATTATGATTCCCATCCATAGACAATTGTTCACCATCTAATTCAACTGATCCATTCTCGGCCTGATCAAGTCCTGCAATAAATCTAAGTGCTGAACTTTTACCACTGCCGTTATCTCCTAATAAAGCAAAGATATCACCTTGATTGAGTTCTAGATTAAACCCGTCCAGAACTTCGTTGTTTTTATAATTGATTGATAAATTGTTTATGGTTAACATTTGATAATGCAAATACTAATAAGAATGATTCTCAATATTATATATGATTATTCTAATCAATATCGTTAATAAACCGTACTTGACTATAAATACATATAGACAGATATATGTCATAAAATAATGCCTAAAGATAAACTAATAGTATTTTTTATAAAAATGAACAAACAAGATCGAACTAAAGCCAGTCAAAAAATTACCATTATTGGTGCGGTTGTTGATTTTTTATTGGCAATTTTAAAAGTTATTATTGGTGTGATTGGTAACTCTGGTGCATTAATTGCCGATGGTATTCATTCATTCTCCGACCTACTCTCTGATGGTGTGGTTCTTTATGCAGCCAAACATTCATCAGAAGAGGCCGATGATGAACATCCGTATGGACATGAAAGATTCGAAACAGTAGCAACCTTGGGTCTGGCCATTGTTCTGGCTATTATTGGTACTGGTATTGTTTTTGATGCTTTTAATCGATTTTCTAATCCAACTGAATTAACGCACAGTACACTGCTACTTAGTATTGCCGCACTGTCTATCTTTTCTAAAGAGGTTCTATATTGGTACACCTTAAAAGTCGGTAAACAATTTAAATCAGAAATGTTAAAGGCTAACGCTTGGCACCATCGATCAGATGCCTTATCATCCATTGTGGTGTTCGTTGGTATTTTAGGCAGCTTAAATGGGTACTTATATTTAGATAGTGTTGCCGCTATTGTGGTTGGCTTAATGGTAATCTACATTGCTTGGGAATTAGGCATAGGTGCAACAAAAGAATTGGTTGATACTTCAATTGATGCTGAGCAAGTTGAACAATTAAGAAATTCCATTGGTCAAATTAGTGGTGTTAATAATGTGCATTCGTTACGCACTCGAAAAATTGGCCATGCAATCTCGGCAGATGTTCATGTCCAGGTAGACCCATTCTTGAGTGTAAGTGAAGGACACATCATTAGTGTTAGTGTTGAACGTGTGGCTAAAAAATGCTTAGAAGATTTACACGACGTTACTGTACATATTGACCCAGAAGACGATGAAAAAGTAGATCCTTATGAAAACTTACCAGAGCGTGCTGAAGCACTTGGAATCTTAAACAAAGCTTTGTTTAATGACAAATGTGATGGGGAAATTAAACGCATACAATTGCATTACCTAGATGGGAAGATCCATGTGGATTTCTTTTTACCGCTTTCGTGTCTCACTTCAGATGAAAGTCATGATGAAATATTGAATAAACTAACAAAGGTGGTAAAAAAATTGTCCGGCTTTGGCGATATTAAAGTTTATTTCAGTTAAAACTTCAAATCATAAGCAATGATAAGCATGACATATAGCACCTGCTAAAGCATCTGCTGCATCCTCTTGCGGGGCTTTGTTAAGTTTTAAAGATTCTTGTACCATGTAAGACACTTGATCTTTGCTGGCATGACCTTTACCAACAACCGCTTTTTTAATTTGATTGGGGCTGTATTCCACCATAGCAATGCTATTCACCCCTGCGGCAGAAATAATAGCACCTCGCGCATGACCCAGCTTAATCGCTGCATCAGGATTAGGTCGATCTGGGCGCATAAAGGCGCGCTCGATTACCACCACATCAGGCTGATATTGTTTTACCAATTGATCAATCTCAACAAAAATCGTAGTGATACGATCAGTCAGCTCGCCTTTGGTGCGAATGCAGCCACTGGCAATATAGTTAAATTTGAGTTTTTGTGCTTCGATTAAACCAAAGCCTGTGACTCTTGAGCCGGGATCAACCCCTAATATTTTCATAAAAATATTTTATCAGTTGCTTGACTTTGCTTAATATATATAAGTATTTTATGATATACTTTTATTTTTTCAAATTTCAAGGGTAAGAAAATGGCAGTATTAGAACTAAACAAAGATAATTTTGATGAAACAATTCAGAACAATGATATTGTTATTCTAGATTTTTGGGCACCGTGGTGTGGCCCTTGTAAGCAATTTGCGCCAACTTATGAAGCAATGAGTGAGAAAATTGATGGTGTGACATTTGCAAAAATTAACACTGAAGATGAGCAAGAATTAGGCGGTCGATTCCAAATTCGCTCTATTCCAACACTGATGATCTTCAGAGAACAAATTGCTATTTTCTCTCAACCAGGCGCTATGGCTGAATCAGATCTTGAAGCTGTACTTAATAAAGCCAAAGAGCTTGATATGGCAATGGTACGCAAGGAAATTGCAGAGAAAGAAGATAAGGCCTAAATCAAACTCAGATAAAGTTTTTCATTAAACCCGACGTTTATATCACTCCCCGTCACTAAGACGGGACGTTTGATAAGCGTTGGGTTTTTTAACGTCAACGCTAAAGTAATGTTTTGTTTTTCAGCATCGGTAAGATTACGATACGTAGTTGAGCGCTTATTAATGACTTTATCCCAACCCAAAGCATCAACAAAGCTTTGTAGAGTTTGTTCATCAATTGGGTTTTGACGAAAATCAATAAATTCAAATTCAACATCTTGCACCTCTAAAAACTTCCGTGCCTTTTTAATGGTGTCACAATTTTTAATGCCGTACATTTTAATCATAATAGCCACACTCATAAATTATAGAATTCTAGTATTTCTTTACGCTCAGCATCCACAATAATTCGTAGACCTTTACTAGGATAATACCAATACTCAACACCGGGCTCAACCAGCTCAACACGTGCTGGCTTTTTAAACAAACCTAACAAGGTGTCGGCTGATAAGTCAGCACTCGGAATAAAGGTTAGCGCACTAATGGTTAAGCCAAACATTGAAGATTCACCTGCCTGGTTAAAAATGGTTTTTTTATTACCGCTCGGCATGACTTCAGTTTCTTTNATGTTGTCACTCAAGTAATTAAATTGCTGATCATTGAGTGCTAAATTGAGAATAACCTTTGCTGAAATACCTCCTACTTTGGTATTTGAAAAGAAAATTTCTAGTGTTTTCTTTTGGTCTTTGTCTTCAAACAAAGAGGCCTCGACCTCGGTGCCAAATAGGCGCATAGATTCAGCTAATGTACTCTCATCCATGGTTAGATCAAAAACAACGGTTTTGCCTTGATCATTAACATAGCTTTGCCAAGGCATGGCTTGGTTGTCAGGGATTTCAACATCACGTGTGCTTAGATAAAACACACTATAAATCACAAAGGTGATCAATAAAATAATAAAGAACCAATCTGCTCTCTTTCATCGATCAAATGGGTCTTTATTGGCTTTGCTTCTTAGCCAATTAAGTGCTTTGAATGTTGGCTCGTGGTTAATCAACTTTAACTCTAACTTGCGTTTACCTGGAAATTCCATTAAGAATAAACCCAGCAAGATAGAGATTATGCCTTGGCCTGGTGTTACCAGCATAATAATGCCAGCAATTAAAAGTACAAAGCCAATCAATGTTCTAATAACGACAATGATCAAATGACCAAGGTGTTCGATTTCAACTTTGTGTTGATTGGTATGGATAAAATAATCCTGAGGAATCTTGCCTAATAATAATGGGGTTAATAAAAGACTGGCAACAAAAACAACAAAAGACACTATCCCCACCCAGATAAAATACTGATGATAGTCTGCTGTGGCTTGGGTAATAAAATCTAACATTCTAATAAGAAAGTTACTGGACCGTCATTGGTGAGTGATACTTGCATATCAGCACCAAATACGCCACTGGCAACATTCGGGTAAATGCCTTGCATTTGACTAACAAAATAATCGTACAACTCTTCAGCTTCTTTAGGTGATTTGGCGGTGGAAAATCCAGGCCGTGTTCCAGAGCTAGTATCTGCAACTAGGGTAAATTGTGAGACAAGCAGAACACCACCTTTAACATCAATAACCGATAGATTCATCTTATCATCAGCATCGTAAAATACGCGATACGATAACAGACGCTTAATCATTTTATCAACTTCGGCGAATTCATCGTATTTTTCAATGCCAATAAATACCAACAACCCTTGATCAATCTGCCCTGTTATTTGGTTATTAACTTCAACCTGAGCACGACTAACACGTTGAATTAAAACCTTCACTATGAAAGGTAAGAAACGTCTGCCACTGATAAGAACAATGCCCTTATCCAGTTAAGTAATGTTAAACGTGAACGCTTGAGCGCTTCATCGTCAGCATTGACCATCACTTGATCAAAAAAGGTGTCGATTGTTTCTTTAAGACTAAGCAATTCTTTCATTGATTGAGTGTAATCATGGCTGGTGTTAAGCTGCTTAGCAACAGCTGTTGTTGCTTCAAATAATGCTTTTTCTGCAGCTTCAACTAGCACGCTACTATCAACTTGAGTGCCTAAATCTTGATGGTCTTTAAGCATATTGGCAATACGTTTATTGGCCTCAATCAAGCTAGCTGATGCACTGTCGTTGGTGAATTCATTTAACGCTGCTACTCTTAAGTGGAAATCATACGGTGATTCTGGGCGTACCGCCAATACGGCTTCAAATGCTTTAGAGCTAACTTTTTGTTCTTTGTAATAAGCACGTAAACGATCCATCATAAATTGGTAGATGGCATCTGCGCTCGATCTGTCAACTTCTAAAGCATGTAACTCAAGCGATTGTTTAATAAGCGCTTTAAGATCAACTTTAAGTTCAGCTTCCACCATGATTCTCAATAAACCTAATGCCATCCGTCGAAGAGCGTATGGGTCTTTCGAGCCAGTTGGACCTTGGCCAATACCATAAATACCTGTAATGGTATCAAGCTTGTCGGCAATTGCCACCACTAAGCCTTCGTTGGTACTTGGTAAAGTGTCGCCTGCAAACCTTGGGTGGTAATGTTCACTTATGGCGGTTGCCACGGCAGCATCTTCGCCATCGTTCAGTGCGTAATAGCCACCCATCACACCTTGCAGATCAGCAAACTCACCGACCATGTCAGACACTAAATCTGATTTTGACAATAACCCTGCACGCGTTGCATTATCTACATCTGCACCAATCACATCTGCAATATAGCTTGAAAGTGATTCAATGCGTTTAACTTTATCACCCATTGAGCCAAGTGATTTCATAAACAAAACATCATTAAGTTTGCTTAATCGAGACTCTAGGGATACGGCCTTGTCTTTTTCCCAGAAAAATTCTGAATCACTAAGGCGTGGTCTAATCACGCGCTCGTTACCATCGATAATCACTGATAAATCGCTAGACTCAATGTTGGCAACCGAGATAAAGGCTGGTAATAATTTACCATTATCATCCACCATGTGGAAATACTTTTGGTGTGATTTCATGGCAGAGATGAGCGCCTCTTCTGGTACATCTAAAAATCTTGCATCAAAGCCACCCGAAAATGCGCACGGGTATTCAACCAATGCACACACCTCATCTAATAATGATTCATCAATAATAGCGTTTGCTTTATTATCCAAAGCCACTTGCATAACTTGCTTTCGAATAATTTCTTTACGTGCGTCAAAATCAACTTCAATGTGCGCCTTATCAAATAAAATTTGTCGATAATGACCAGCATTGTCAATATCAAATGATTGCTCTCCAGTGAAGCGTAACCCTTTAGTAGCATTACCAGCATTCAAACCCATTACATTGGCAGATACGACACTATTACCAAGCAACATAATTAACCAATGCGTTGGTCGCACAAAAGTAAAATCTAAATCACCCCAACGCATTGGTTTGGCAATGGGGATTTTTCTAATGGCTGTGTCAACAATACTTTCAAGTAAATCTGTAGTTTTTAATCCCTTCTGTTCTTTACTAAAAAAATAATAATCCACCTTACCAAAAACCTTATGAGAAAGCTTTTTTTTATTTACACCGCAAGATTTTGCAAACCCTTCTACCGCTTGATCAGGCGCGCTTAATGCAGGACCTTTACGCTCAATAATTTGGTCATCTTGCTGCAACTGTAAATCACTAATAATTAGCGCTAATCGTCTTGGTGTAGCAAAAGAAGTCGCCTTAGAGTACGATAAATTAAGTTCAGACAATTGATCGGTCAAGTTATTGGTCAGTGAATTTGATAACTGCCTCAATAACTTAGGTGGCAACTCTTCAGTACCAAGTTCTAATAAAAAATCTTGCGTAATCATATTATTTGAAACCTTAATTTCCCGTCTATTAAATCAATCATTACCGAACGTGCATAAAGCTTGGTCGGCACAACGTCAAATTTTTTGTAAATACCGGCAATGGATACCAATTGTGCATTAAACGATTGGATAAATATGGTGGCCTTCTCATCGCCAAAAATACCGGCAAATAATTGTCCTTGCACTTCTTTATAAGCCGAAATAGAGCCGTATGACATCACTTCAGCACCTGATCTTACTGCTTTTAATAAAACCAAGTCACTGTCTTTGGCCACTATCTGTGTAGATGAATAAACCTTATTGGTTACAATCTTTGGTGCTTGATAGACTTTAGACTGATGCGGACTAGACACATCTTTATTGGTATTGGTTAACGCCTTGCTAACCGGCTTAGACTTTGGCTTACTAGGTGGAGTTAATGATTTACCAAAAACTGCCAAACCTGAGAACTTAGCAAAATCAACTAACTCTTGCTTGCGCGAACGAATACCAACTGCTACCATGTCATTTTGAGTAAGTATTTCAACCAATACCGCCAACTCATTCGCTTGAAAATTTTTGTCTTCAATCTCCAAAATAACGGGCGCGTGTTGAAATTGTTTTTTGTTGTTGTTTGCCAATGCAGCAATTTCATCAATTAACGCATCTGTATCATTGGTTAATACTCTTAAGGTATAAAGTGCTTCAGTTTGAGTTTTGACTTCAATGTTCATTAATTTTGCCAACTCTGAGTGCAATCGAGAAAATACCAAACACGCTTCATACCAACCTCACCGCTGAGCATTAATTCTAACGGAGCCTTATGTTTAAATTTTTTAACGGGTCGTTTAAGCCAAATGGCTGCGTAATCTCGGTTTGTAGGATAAGTAGTTCCTAATGATTCATAAATTCCTAAAAGCATTTTTGCGCGCTTTATCAAAATATCATTAAAATCAAATGACTTATCGCCCCTTCTATAAAGATACAAATGTCTAGCTTTAAATGATTTTGGCAAGCCTAACAACTTGATTTGATCTTGATCACTCAATTTCCACTGTTCTAATATTTGCGTCAATTGATGGGTAATGTTCATTTTTACTGTGTCATCAAGTTGATCAAAATCCATTGTTAGTTCACTCTGAAATGAAACAATATTTCACGATCAAATACATTTTTATCAGGTGCAGGAGGTAGTGGAGATGCCTTGTACACTGCGCGTTTAATTGCATTTTTAAACGAGTCGGCTTTGGCGCTATTGTCGATATTACAAGATTGAAGATTTACACTTTTAACATCACCATTCACATTTTGTAGAATATACACATCACAACTCCAGTTGTCTTTAGCGCCATTGTATCGCCATTTTTCTTTCACTCTGGAGGCTATTTGGTTGATATAGCTAGATTTTAGCTTATTTAAAATATCCTCTTGGGCAAGTTCTCTTTCTTGATCTTCTTCAACCTGTATTTCTTTTTTCAAAGAACGTTTGTCTTGTTCTTTTTCAAATTTTTTCGCCTCTACTTTGCGCAATTTTTCAATTTCTTGTTTTCTCTTCTCGGCCTCTTTGGCTTTCTTTTGCGCTTCTTTAGTTTTTTTCTCTGCCAATTTCTTCTTCTTTAGCACTTGTTTGATTTTTTGCTCGGCTTCTTTTCTTTTTTGTTCAGCTAATGCTTTTTGGCTTTTTTCTCCTTTTTAATTTTAACTTTGAGTTTTTTTAGTCTTTGTTGTTCCTTATAGCGTTCATTTTCTACTTTCTTTTCAGCCCGCTGAAGGTCCTTAAGGCGCTTTTCTCTTTTATTTTTTAGATCAACCAAACGTTGTTTTCTTTTTTAATCTCAGTTAAATCAACCGTTACTGCCTTAGGGGTAGCTTTAGAGGAAGATTTAGCTACTTGTTGGGGGATTTCCCAACTTTGTGGACTTGAAAACATAAGTGCAATCAACAGCACAAAATGCAATGCTACTGTCACCCAAAAAGCCACTGGGTGACTTTTAGCAATCTTAGGTAGTTTTATTTTTTTGATAAAATCAGTGTTCATCTTTATTTTTTATTCATTACTTTGCATCAGGAGATTCAGTAATAATGCCTATTTTATCAACACCTTGTTTTTGCAAGAACGACATAAGTGAAACCACTGTGCCATAAGCCACATATTGATCACCTCTAACAAATACCTTCATCTGTGGATAAATATCTAATCGTGCACGAACACGTCCTGCAAGAATTCCTAATGGTAATCTTTCGCCTACTTCAATCTCTGATGCTTCCTCATCCAATGAATTAATAAAGAATTCACCTTCTTTGTTAATGGTAATAACGGTAGGCAACTGCTCGGTAAAATCCACCATTTTTGCCTCAGCAGATGGAAGATCAACCTCAATCCCTTGTTGAATGATAGGTGTGGTCATCATAAAAATAACCAGTAAAACCAACATCACGTCAATATACGGAACAATATTGATTTGTGCATCTATAGGTGGTCTAATGCGTTGTGGTAATTCGATCATCGTTGTTTTTAGTTATTTTTGTCTTTGGAAAATAACAAACAACTCCTCAATAAAAGCAGTGTATTTGTTGGCAATTGCCCCAACCTGAGAAACCAAACGATTGTAGGCCATGGTTGCAGGAATGGCAGCAAACAAACCAAATGCTGTTGCAATTAATGCTTCTGCAATACCTGGGGCAACAATAGCAATGGTAGCTTGTTTAACAGAAGCCAAGCCAATGAATGAATGCATAATCCCCCACACAGTGCCAAATAAACCGATATATGGACTTGATGAAGCAATCATTGCTAATACAGATAAGCCTCCATCCAAATGGTCAACTTCATTATTAGCAGTGGTATTCATCGAACGATAAGCGCGCTCAGAATTCATGATTAATGCCTGATTAGAAGAAGATGAAGAATGGGTAAATTCACCATATCCAGAACCAAAAATATGCTCCATTGGACTGCGTTTTGAAACAATATTAGGGATTTTATTGTGTATTTTTTCTAAATTAGGATTGGTCAGAAAATTATTATGAAACTTTTTAATATCTCTTCTAGCATCCATTAATACTTTCTTTTTTGACAGAATAATGGTCCAAGAATAAACACTCATTAACACCAAAATAAACATTACTACCTGTACTACAAAACCAGCACTGATGATTAAACTAAAAATTGACAAACCGTTATCCATTGTTTTTCTCCATAATGACTTGATCCAAAATTATGCTTGGAATAGCACAAGGTTTAAAATTATCTGCCCCCAAACAGGCCACAATTACTTGTGCTGTAAATAATACCTTATTTTGCTCTAAACTCGTTATTTTCTGAGAAAAAACTAAGCTTGCTTTGCCTATTTTTTCTACTTGAGTTTGTACATTTAACAAATCATTAAATCGTGCTGGAGATTGATAATCAGCAGATAATGACTTAACAGCAAAAATGATATTTTGTTTCTTAGTCAACTCATCTTGTTCAAAGCCTAATGACCGAAGGAATTCACTACGCCCCCTTTCTATAAATTTAAGATAATTAGCATAATAAACCACACCGCCACTGTCAGTATCTTCGTAATAAACTCGAATTTGCAATTGACTCATTAACTAAACAGATCTTTTTCTTTTGTATTGTTGGTTAAACCTAAGTGCGAATAAGCTAAATCTGTTGCACTACGACCACGCGGTGTGCGCATCACAAAACCCTGCTGAATTAAATAAGGCTCTACCATGTCTTCTAAAGTTCCACGTTCTTCACCAATGGCCGTTGAAAGTGTATCCAAACCCACAGGTCCACCTGAGAATTTTTGGGTAATGATGTGCAAATAATCTCGATCTAGTTGTTCTAAGCCTAATTCATCTACTTTAAGCACTGATAGTGCTTCATGTGCAATTTGTTGATGAATAATATCATTGGTTTTTATTGTCGCAAAATCACGCACTCGGCGCAACAATCGATTAGCAATTCTGGGTGTGCCACGTGAGCGTTTGGCAATTTCAAGCGCTCCATTCGATTCGATTTCAATACCTAAAATACTGGCCGAACGTTCAACAATGGTTTTTAAGTCTTTCACATTATAAAATTGCAAGCGTTGTACAATACCAAATCGATCTCTCAGTGGCGAGGTAAGCATTCCTGCTCTAGTGGTGGCACCAATTAAAGTAAAAGGTGGAAGTTCCAACTGCACTGAATGCGCTGCCACACCTTCACCTACCATAATATCAAGTTTAAAATCTTCTAGGGCTGGATAAAGAATTTCTTCAACCACTGGGTTAAGTCGATGTATCTCATCAATGAATAAAATATCATAAGGCTCGAGTTTGGTAAGAATCGCTGCAAGATCACCAGAGCGCTCTAATACTGGACCGGCTGTTTGCTTTAAACCTGCGCCCATTTGATGGGCAATCACATGAGCCAATGTAGTCTTTCCTAAACCCGGAGGACCGTAAATCAGTGAATGATCCAGTACATCGCCTCGCTTTTTAGCCGCCTCAATAAACAATGCCATCTGTGATTTAACATCGTCTTGACCAATGTACTCAGAAAATGAATCCGGACGTACCGACTTCATGACAATATCTTCATTTCCTTGGTCTGGAGCGCCTACTAAAGAGTCTTGTTCTATCATTACTAAATGTTAAAATTTTCTATCATTTTAACTGATTAATTTCACCAAGCACCAATTTGATTTTAATTGCTTGACTACGGTGGTTAAGACGTACAATCTTAGGATAGCTTATGCTGTCAACAGCTTGATAACGAGCAATGTTAATCGTCCAATCTTCAGTGACTCTTTGATCATGCTTGAACAATATGTCAGGTAATTTCTGTACAGGAAAATACCAACCAAATTCATTCAACATCCATTGTTTAAAGTTAGTATTGACTACTTTATCATTCACTAATAGGTTTTGGTCGTCAGACTGAATGACAAACTGACCAAGTCCAAGTGTGGCAGTTAGCGTGAGTTTGTAATTGTTCTGTCTAAAGTCAACTGAAAAACCTGCGCTCCTAGATTTACCATCAAACACCACACCAACCCTACCTTGTGTTTGCCACGCAGTAGGAACTGCTAGTGGTGGATTGATATTTACTGGTTTGGTTTCAATTGTTGTGCAGCTTTGTAAAAATAAGGCTATAAATAATATTGTGACGTATTTCATATAATCTACATTGTAGTGCAAAGCCCGCCCTTTGGGTATAATCTAGCGCTTATTTGGTTTTTAATTTAATTCAATGTCGAATATTGCAATTTTAAGTGTCAATCATCAGCTCGCAAGTGTTGACGTGCGCGAAAAAGTTGCGTTTGCAGCTAATGATCTTACTGACGCACTTAATAAACTTAAGTCTATTGATAAAATTAGCGCTTGTGCGATTCTCTCCACTTGCAACCGATCAGAAATTGTTGTTGTTTCAGACTCAAAAAATGCCAAAAAATTCTTAGTGATTATCTAAGTGATACTCACCAGATTGAGCGTGGTTCACTCGATCCGTACTTTAATTATTTTGAAAATGAGAATGCAATTGAACATATCTGCCATGTAGCAACAGGACTAGACTCGTTGGTACTTGGTGAGCCACAAATACTAGGTCAGCTTAAAGACGCTTATCACACTGCAAAAGAGGCTGGCACACTAAACAAACTATTGGAAAAATTATTTCAACATGCATTTTCAACCGCTAAAAAGGTCAGAACGGATACACAAATTGGCTCTTCGCCAGTATCTGTGGCTTATTGTGCGGTTAAACTTAGTGAGAAAATTTTTGCCGATTTAGCAGAACAAACCGTGATGTTAATTGGCGCTGGAGAGATGATTGAATTATGTGCACAGCACCTCAATCAGAAAGGCGTTAAAAACATGATTGTTGCCAATAGAACGGTAAAAAATGACAAAAAAATTGACCAGTCTTTATGATGCACAATCCATTAGCCTTAAAAACTTTTCAAGTGTTATTCACCAAGCTGATATTATTATTTCATCCACTGCAGCTTCGGTACCAATTATCGGTAAAGGCCTAATTGAAACTGCACTAAAACTACGCAAACATAAGCCAATGTTTATGCTTGATATTGCCGTTCCTAGAGACATTGAGCCTGAAGTGGCACGACTTGATGATGTGTTTTTATATACCATTGACGACTTAGAGCAAGTTGTTAATGACAATATAGGTAGTAGGCAAAGAGAGAAAATCATGGCCGAAGAAATTATTAAAGGACAAAATAAAAATTTTGCAAATTGGTTAAAAACACTACCAAGCGAACAAATTATTCAATCGTATCGATCCAATGCCAATACGATCAAAGATACAGCCATTGAAGAGGCACTTAAAAAACTAAAAAATGGCGGTGATTCTGAACAAATTATCCGAAAATTAGCGGATCAATTAACAAATAAATTACTGCACGCTCCATTTAAAAATATCAAACAAGCCACGCAAGAACAACTCAACCAATGCGAAGGTTGTGTGCCTAATAATAAGTCAAAAAAAACATGAACACTTCTATCTTAACCAAGCTAGAACAATTATCAATGCGCCTTGAAGAAGTGGGTGCGATGTTGTCTGATCCTGACATTGCTTCGGATCAAAAAAAATTTCGTGAACTGTCTATTGAGTATGCTCAACTAACTCCTATTAATGAGCAGTTTGAGCTTTATCTTTCCACCCAAGAAGACATTAAATCAGCCGAGGAAATACTACTTGAGAACGATGAAGAAATAAAAGCCATGGCTAAGGATGAGATTGCTGAAGGTAAGGAAAAATTAGAATACCTCAATTTAGAGCTAAAAAAAGCACTTCTACCTAAAGACCCAAACGACTCTCGTAATATTATTATTGAAATTAGAGCAGGCACTGGTGGCGATGAAGCCAGTCTATTCTCTGGTGATTTGTTTAGAATGTATTCTCGTTACGTTGAAAAACAAAAATGGCAAATGGAGGTAATGAGCTCTAACATTGGTGATCATGGTGGCTTTAAAGAAATAATCGCACGCATTAGTGGTACCAATGTGTACTCAAAGCTCAAATTTGAATCGGGTGCTCATCGAGTACAACGCGTACCTGAAACCGAATCTCAAGGTCGTGTACATACTTCAGCCTGTACGGTTGCAGTCATGCCAGAAGTAGAAAATATTGAAGAAGTTGATATTAATATGAGTGATGTGCGTATTGATACTTTTAGAGCCAGCGGTGCAGGTGGTCAACACGTTAATAAAACTGACTCTGCAGTGCGTGTTACCCATATTCCAACCGGTACCGTAGTTGAGTGCCAAGATGGGCGGTCGCAACATAAAAATAAAGCACAAGCCTTAAGCGTTCTAGCGTCTAGAATTCTTGATGCTGAGCAACAAATTCAGCAAAAAGAACAAGCCTCTCAACGTAAAGAATTAGTTGGTAGTGGTGATCGATCACAACGAATTCGCACCTACAATTATCCGCAAGGGCGTATTACCGATCATCGCATTAATCTAACGCTCTATAAATTAGCTGAAGTGATGGAAGGTGATTTAAATGCAATTATTGAACCACTTGTTGTCGAGCAACAAACCAATCAACTGACTGAGTTAAACGATGGCTTAGCTTAGGCTTTTTCTTGGTACTAACTGACTTAGGATAAATAAAATACCCAAGGCGATAACAATGGTAGGACCTGTTGCTAAATCGTAATACATAGAAGCACTCAGCCCTGATACCACTGCTATGATTGAAGCTACAATGGATTGAAACACCATCTGCCCAGGGGTAGTGGCTAACACTCTAGCAATGGCAGGTGGAATAATTAAAAGTGAAGTAATGAGCAACACGCCTACAATTTGAACCGAAACGGATACCGCCAAGGCAATCATCAGCATAAATAATAGCTGGTAAGCCATGTGCTTAATGCCTTCTGCTTTGGCTAACTCCTCATTTAAAGTTAATAATAATAGTCGTTGCCAGAAAAAACCTAACAGCAATGCAATCACAATGAGTACTGAATACACCCAAATAATATCAGTATTGGTAATGGACAGGATATCACCAAATAAAAAACCAAAATAATCAGTATTGGCTCCATCCACCAAGCTCAACACTACCACACCAAGTGAGAGTGCAATGTGGGAAAAAATCCCCAATATGGCATCGTTAGAAAGAAATTTACGCTCTTGCAAAATCACAATTAACAGTGCAAATACCGCGCCTACCAATACCAAGCCAAAATGAATACCCAGCCCGCTGGCAAGTCCTAGTGAAACACCGAGCAATGCACTGTGTGAAATGGATTCTGAAAAATAGGACATGCGCTTCCAAATCACAAAACAGCCTAATGACCCAGCAATGATTGATATGCCTACGGCCGCTAATATTGCCCTAAGGATAAAATCTTCCATAATTAATAATTACATCTTACTTATTGGCAGTCTTTGCATAGCCCGTATAAATACAGGCAATGGTCAGTCAGTTGATAACCGTGTTTTTCAGCAACAGCGTGTTGATGCTGCTCGATGACTTCATCAGAAAATTCGTCAATCTTCCCACATTTAACGCAGACTAGATGATCGTGATGATCGGTATTTGAAAGTTCGAATACGGATTGTCCATTGTCAAAATTAAGCTTATTAATCATGCCTGACTCTTCGAATTGCGTCAGTACACGATAAATCGTCGCTACACCAACCTCCTCTCCCTGCATGATTAAAGCACGATAAATATCTTCAGCACTCATGTGATGATCTTCACTATTTTCTAAAATTTCCAAAATTTTTAATCTTGGCAGCGTTACTTTGAGTCCTGCACTTTTTAAATCTTGAGCGTCCATGCGTAATTCCCTTAATGTAAAATTAGCTAATACTTTTTAATCATTTTAAATTAAAAACCAACAAATGAACAAATTAACTTTAATTGTATTCTCATTACCATTCTTATCTGCATGCTCTGAGTACATACCAGAATTGCCTAGCATGTCAGACATAACACCCAGTCTATCTTTACCAACATCTTATAAAGCTAACGTATATCAAGGCTCTGTGTTAGATAGGTTTACAATTAACCAGCTAAAGCTAGGTATGGCGCAAGCGCAGGTACAAGACTTAATTGGTTCTCCAAGTGTGATTGATCCTTTTCATAACAATCAATGGGACTACATTAACCATTCCACTTCTTATGAGGCGGATGTTAGTATTCGTTATCGCTTAAAACTAACTTTCGAAAATGGTCTTTTAAGTAACATTGATACGACTGGCATCACTTCGCTTCCTGAATTGACTGGCAAGGAAAAGAAATTAGAAAATCAACGCATTGCTGCAGAAAAAGTGGCTGCTGAGATGGTTGCAAAAGGCAAAAAATAGAAGCCGCTAGAATTG
>AJXC01001776.1_pt1 | contig 19255 bp, 18 predicted proteins | sample 404948 | NCBI WGS metagenome assembly AJXC01 (sample SAMN02954314, study PRJNA77837) | marine metagenome | biome: aquatic; feature: Guaymas Basin Hydrothermal Plumes; material: sea water; isolation source: Guaymas Basin Hydrothermal Plumes and Background water depths 1600, 1775... ... | reverse complement strand
CAGAATCGATGGCTAAAGTTTATATGCCAATGGCCAACACTTTATTAGAGACTGGTGATATCACCATGGCCTCAATTGTACGTATAAAGGTGGCTGACGATGTTACTAACGAAGACGTTGAAGAAGCAATGGAAAGCATCGCAACTGAAGAAGGCATCCGCTCTGTAGGCATGTTGCCATTATCAGAAATGGTTGAATTACAAACCAATGCGCCAGGTATAACAAAAGGACATGCAGATTTCAAGGCTCAAAGATTCCTTAAAATTTACCAATACTGTGCACCGCGTACTGCGATGACGATGGTTGAGCATTCAGATGCATTCTCGGCTTACTTACCTTGTCGATTAGCGTTGATTGAAGATAAGCAAGGTCAAAGATGGATTTACACATTAGACATGAATGCAATGATTTACGGTGGTGCACCATTACCAGACTACTTGCTTGACAAAGCACTAGAGGTTCAACGTGTGATTACTCGTATTCAAAATGGTGGCGCAGAGGGCGACTTCTAAGTCATTTGTTTAATTGTTAAAAAAACCGCCTTTATGGGCGGTTTTTTATACATAATATAAAGTATGAAACCCATTTACCATGAACTTGATTTTGGTGTTACTTGTATTGACACCGAACACATGCGCAAAGACTTTGTCGCCGCTTACCTGATTGAAGATGAAGGTCGTGCCGCGTTTGTTGATACCGGCTGTTATTTATCCGTACCAACACTACTCGCCACGCTTGATGCTAAAAGCATCAAACATGAAAATGTTGACTATGTCTTACTCACGCACATTCACCTTGACCATGCAGGTGGAGCGGGTGAAATCATCAAGCATTTACCTAATGCGACTGTTTATGTGCACGAACGTGGTGCACAACATTTAGCTGATCCATCAAAATTACGTAAAGGGGTGATTGACGTTTACGGCGAATTATTCTTTAAGCAATTTCTAGGAGATTTAATTCCAATTCCTAAAGATCGAATCGTCGTTGCTCAAGATGGTGATGAAATTACTCTTGGCAATCGAGTACTAAAATTTATCGACACACCTGGACATGCGCGCCATCATGTGTGCATTTGGGATGAGACTTCTCGTGGTGTGTTTAGTGGTGACACGCTTGGAGTAAGCTACCGAGAGTTTGATACCGATCAAGGAGAGTTAATTTTCCCACCGACCACGCCAGTGCAATTTGACCCAGACACTTGGAAAAATACCATTAAACATTTAATGAATCTTAATCCTAAATACGCCTACCTAACGCATTTTAATCGAATAGAATTTACCCAAAATTCTGCTGATATGTTAATCCAACACATCGATGGATTTGTTGATATTGCTAAGCAATTAAAACAAAGTGAATTCAGACACAAAACCATAAAAGAACACTTGTTGGACTATCTGCTAACGATCGCTAGCAACCATGGCGTTACTCTGGATGAGTCGCAACAGGTTAGGCTGTTTAAAGGCGATTTAGAAATCTGTGCCCAAGGTTTGGGTGTTTGGCTTGATCGTAATACTTAAAAGTACGAACAGCAATAATCAGTCACTGATTTGACTTCTAATTTAAATCTGGAATCTTTAGGTACTTTGAATGACGTGCCTTTTGTAAAAGTTTGCCATTTATTCTCACCCGGCAATAATACATTCATCTCACCGGCTTGAATTTCCATTAGCTCGTTATCATCGGTACCAAATTCATAATCCCCTGGCATCATAATGCCCAGTGTTTTCTTAGAGCCATCGGCAAACTCTATCGTACGACTGGTCACTTTCCCGTCAAAATAAATATTAGCCTCTTTTACAACGGTAACGTTTTCAAAATCTGACACAAACCTTCCTAAACACTGTCAATAATGTATTGTGTTAATAACGGCACAGGACGTCCTGTTGCGCCTTTTTTACTGCCGCTTACCCAAGCCGTGCCTGCAATGTCTAAATGCGCCCAGCGATAATCCTTGCTGTAGCGTGCTAAGAAACAAGCCGCTGTAATGGTGCCAGCCTCACGCCCACCAATATTAGCCATGTCAGCAAAATTTGATTTTAACTGCTCGTCGTATTCATCTTCAATCGGTAGTTGCCAAGCACCATCCAATGCTATTTTTGACGCACTGATTAAACCATCAGCTAAGGCTTGGTCGTTACTCATCAAACCACTGTTGTGTTTTCCCAACGCAACAATAACCGCTCCTGTTAATGTGGCTACGTCAATCACCACCTCGGGGTTGAATTTTTCAACGTAAGTGAGTGCGTCACACAGGATCAAACGCCCTTCGGCATCGGTATTTAGAATTTCAATGGTTTGGCCTGACATACTTGTGACCACATCACCCGGTTTTGAGGCGTTGTGCGCTGGCATGTTCTCAACCGTTGGCACCACAATGGTAAGGTTAACTTTAAACTTCATCTCTGCTACAGCGCGCATTGTGCCGAGCACGGATGCTGCACCACACATGTCGTATTTCATCTCATCCATGCCAGCACCTGGCTTTAACGAAATACCGCCACTGTCAAAAGTTACGCCTTTACCAACTAATACAATTGGTTTGGCATCTCCATTACCAACATAACTTAAGCTAATCAGCTTAGGTGGCTCTATCGAACCCTTAGAAACCGACAATAAAGAATTCATGCCTAGCTTTGACATATCAGACTCTTCCAACACCTCACAATCTAAACCGAACTCTTTGGCCAAGGATTGTGCAGTGTTTGCCAAATAAGTAGGTGTGCAAATATTTGAAGGCAAATCGCCAAGGTGTCGAGTAAGTGCCATACCATTTGCAATGGCTTGTCCTTGTACTAATTCATGCGCATTATCACTGCTTGACTGAATAGCAATACTCTCAATTGCATTTTCTTGTTCATTATCAATCCCTACTTTCTCAATTTGATAGGTTGCATTTTGCATGACTCTGGCGGTAGTTCTGTATATCCACGACTGATCGTAACCATCGACATTAACTTCTTCTATCAGAGCACTCTTAACCTTTTCACCCTCCAGTGTGTCTATTAATGAAATCAGTGCTTTTTCATAATTTTTAGCACTCAACGTTACTTCGCCCAAACCCAACACAATCACTCTACTGACCTTAAAGCCATCCACAAAATTAAGACTGAGTGTTTTGCCTACTTTGGCATTGAAATGATTTAAATCAATGAGCGACTGAACGAATTGATCGTCGTTAACCTTATCTAAGAAAGAAAACAACACAACACAATCACCGTCAAAATTTTGAACGGTTTGATTAGTTAGAGAAAAATCCATAATAACTTCTATATAAATGTTTTAATAAATACAATGGCGCAATTGTACCTAAGTAGGTAAAATTTATTCATTTTTATCAATAGATTTCTTGCCATGTTAAAGTCATTATTTATTTTATTAACCATTTTTTCAAACAATGTTTTAGCCGATACAAATGACATTGTCAAAGGTCTTAACGCTTACTTTCCTAATGTTACTAAAGAAGACATTAGCCCCACACCATTTTTAGGCTTGTACGAGGTTATTCTAAGAGAGCCAAGATTAGACGTTATCTACATCTCGGAAGATGGTCGTTATTTGTCTCAAGGTGAAGTGATTGATTTAAAAACACGCAAAAACCTTACTCAATCTAGAGTATCGAGTTTAGCCAAAGAAATACTTGCCACAACAACTGACAATGAAAAAGTTATCTACAAAGCCGATGATGAGAAATACATCATCAACGTGTTCACTGATGTGGATTGCCCTTTCTGCCGTCAATTACACAAAGACATTGTCGCACTCAATAAATCAGGCATTACCATGAAGTATTTAGCTTTTCCACGCTCGGGTGTAAACACTAAATCCTACTACCGCTCCGTTGCTATCTGGTGTGCCGACGATCAAAAACAAGCAATGGACAGAGGTATGATACAAAAAGATAATCCACTCAATAAATGCGAAAACCCAGTCATTGATCACTTAGTGCTGGCAAAAAAACTCAACGTCACAGGCACGCCATTTATCTTCTTTGAAAATGGTGACCACATCCCTGGTTATGTTAAGCCAAAAGAGTTATTAAAAGAACTAAAACGCTCACTTGCAAAATATCAATAGTACCAATACGCGAGCAATTGCCTTAGAGGCAATTTGCTCAGTAGTATTAAACAAGCAATCCCTATCAGCCTTTCAATTTCCACAAGATCATCAAGACTTATCGCTCATTAAGTCTTTAGTATTTGGTACTATTCGGTTTTATCACCAACTCAATGATATTGTTTCAAAGCTTTTAAAACACCCAGTAGAAAAAGACAATCTTGATGTTCAATGCCTACTACTCTTAGGTACTTATCAACTTTTATACTCAAATGTTGCAACTCACGCAGCAATTTTTGAAACCGTTAATGTGGTAAATGATTTAAACAAAGTTTGGGCTAAAGGCTTGGTAAACGCCATCTTAAGAGAGGTAGATCGGCAAAAAGACTCCCTACAAAAACAAACTCATTATTCACACCCAAGTTGGTTGGTTAAAAAAATTAAAAATAATTACCCTGATTATTTTGAACAAATATTTGCTAACAACAATATTCAAGCACCCATGAGCATTCGTGTTCATCCAGATTACAACCTTGAAGACTATCAAGCAGAATTATCAATATTGGGTATTGACTCTTACCAAGTAGACATTGCACCACAAGCATTGGTACTAGAAGAGGCAGTATCCGTATTTAAATTGCCTAGTTTTGAACAAGGCGCTTGCTACGTACAAGATTGCTCGGCCCAACTAGCCGCCAACTTACTTGATCCACAAGCCAACGAGTTGATTTTAGACGCCTGCTCTGCACCTGGTGGCAAAGCCACACACCTCAGTGAACTAGAGCCACAATCAACTATTGTCGCACTAGACAGCGATGAAGAGAGACTTCAACGTGTAGCAGAAAATATTAATCGATTTAACATTAAAAATATTGTTTTATCACAAGGCAACGCCCAAGTGCAAGATTGGTTCACCCTGCAAGGGGGCATAAAGGGTGGTAAATTATTTGATAAAATTCTGCTCGATGCGCCATGTTCAGCCACTGGTGTTATTCGTCGCCATCCTGATATTAAACTCCTAAGAAAGCCTAAAGACATCACTGCTTTGGTGGCATTACAAAAATCCATTCTTGATAACTTATGGCAGATGCTAAAGCCAGGTGGTGTGCTTTTATATGCCACCTGTTCAATTTTAAAAGCCGAGAATGAAGATCAAATGGCTAACTTTCTTTACAGTCATGATGATGTCAGTGAAATTAAGATCGACCTAGACTGGGGGATTAAAACAGTTGTTGGCAGACAGCAACTACCCACCCATGAGTTTGATGGTTTTTACTACGCCAAACTAAAAAAAATAAGTGTAGAATTATCGTGACTTTGTTATAAAGTCGCTTTTAAATTTACGGGGGAATACCATGAAAAAAATACTACTTAGTATTGCGACGTTCGCATTACTCACACTAAACGTGCAAGCCGCTAATCCACAATACGTTATTAAAATCAGCACAAATGACGCCAGAATTCAAAAAATCGTTCTAAATAATGCGGCCAATTTACAAAAATACTACGGTGCTGATAAAGTTGATGTGGAAATTGTGGCTTACGGCCCAGGCTTAGGCATTTTAACCACTGGCAATAAAAACTCTAGTCGTGTCGAAAAGATGGCGATGAATGACATTACTTTTAGTGCTTGTCAAAATACTATGAATGGCTTTAAGAAGAAGATAAGAAGAAGAATGGCCATCTTCCAACACTAACAGATGGTGTAGACATCACACCTTCTGGTGTGGTTCATATTGGCGAACTACAGCAACAGGGCTATTCTTACATTCGACCTTAGATCGATTTTTCTTCAAAAAAAAGGCGCTTTAAGCACCTTTTTTTATTAACTAATTATTTTTCTAAAGCAATATCCAGCACCTCGTCAATCCACTTAACTTTAATCACGTTTAGCTCACCTTTAATTTTGTCAGGAACTTCAGAAAGTTCACGCTCATTATCATCAGGAATAATCACGGTTTTAATACCGCCGCGAAGTGCAGCCAGCATTTTCTCTTTAAGGCCACCAATCGGTGTAATTTCACCACGCAGGGTAATTTCACCAGTCATGGCCACATCAGCTTTGACTTTACGTCCTGTTAATACTGACACTAAAGACGTGCACATTGCCGCGCCTGCACTTGGCCCGTCTTTCGGGGTAGAGCCATCGGGTACGTGAATATGAATATCCAGCTTGTTTTGGAAGTCGCTATCAATATTTAGCTCTTTGGCACGCGTACGCACAACACTCATGGCCGCCTGGATAGACTCTTTCATCACATCGCCTAATTGGCCTGTGTATTTCAGCTTGCCTTTGCCTTTGTAAGCAGTGGCTTCAATGGTTAATAAATCACCGCCAACCGATGTCCATGCCAGGCCTGTGACTTCACCCACTTGATTGTGCTCTTCTGCCAAACCATAGCGGAATTTTTTAACCCCTAAATATTTTGCTAAACTTTTAACATTGATAATCGCTCTACTTTTGCGTTTTTTAAGCACAACTTCTTTCACTACCTTACGACAAATTGTACTAATGGTACGGCTCAAACTACGCACACCTGCCTCGCGGGTATAGTAACGGATAATGTCTAAAATCGCTGAATCTTTAAAATCAATCTCGCTTGATTTAATGCCGTTGTTTTCCATCGCCTTTGCCACTAAATGACGCTTGGCAATTTGTACTTTCTCATCCTCAGTGTAGCCTGACAATTCGATAATTTCCATGCGATCTAACAACGGTTGTGGCAAATCTAATGAATTAGCCGTAGCCACAAACATCACTTGAGAAAGATCGTAATCAACCTCTAAATAGTGATCATTAAACGTGTGGTTTTGCTCAGGATCTAGCACTTCTAGCATGGCTGAAGATGGGTCGCCTCGGTAATCAGAAGCCATTTTTTCAATTTCATCAAGTAAAAACAGTGGATTTTTAACCTTCACTTTTTGCATTTTTTGCACGATAGAGCCTGGCATTGCGCCAATGTAAGTACGTCTATGGCCACGAATTTCAGCCTCATCACGCACACCACCTAACGCCATACGCACGTATTTGCGATTAACCGCTTTGGCAATCGACTCACCCAAGGAAGTTTTACCCACACCAGGAGGGCCAACAAGGCACAAAATATTGGCTTTATTGTGTGTCACACGGGTTTGTACAGCTAAGTGCTCTAAAATTCGCTCCTTGACTTTATTTAAACCATAATGATCACCATCTAAAATCTTTTGTGCTTTCTTAAGGTCTTTGTTAATAATGGTTTTTTTCTTCCACGGCACATCGCATAAATTTTCAATGTACGTGCGAATGATAGACGCATCAGAAGACTGCGACGACATGCGTGAAAGCTTCTTCAATTCGCTTTGTGCTTTAGTTTTAACCAATTTAGGCATTTTCGCTTTATTGATGCTTGATTGAAGGTCTTCAATTTCATTTTCATCTTCAGCCTGGCCCAATTCCTTTTGAATGGATTTCATCTGTTCGTTTAAATAGTAATCCCTTTGATTGGATTCCATTTGCTTGCGTACTCGAGATTGGATCTTCCTTTCAGCACTTAAGATATCGATTTCGCCCTGAATAACCAACAGTATTTTATCCAATCGATCCTTAGCTCTGTCGCCCTCTAATAAGGATTGTTTTTCATGGATCTTAAGATTTAAATTAGCAATAATGACATCACTAAAACGCTCCACATCGCTGATTTCCTGCAAAGCTTTAACAACTTCTTCAGGTATCTTTTTATTCAGTTTAATGTAAGTCTCAAAACTTTCAAGTGCAAGGCGCATCATGGCTTTAATCTCAGTGTCTTCACTAGATTCAAGCATAAAATCATTCACTAAGACTTCGCTAAAACCATCGTCAGAATCAAAAAACTCTTCAACCTTTGCACGTTTAACTCCCTCCACAAGAACTTTAATAGTTCCATCAGGTAGTTTCAGCATTTGTAAAATAGTGGCCAGTGTGCCCACTCTGTACAACTCGTCATTAGTTGGGTTTTCAATTTTTTCGTCTTTTTGAGTCACTAAAAAAATGTATTTATTAGTGCCCATGGCCTGTGTAATTGCATTCACAGAGGTTTTTCTGCCAACAAAAAGCGGCATCACTGTGTGCGGAAAAACAACCACGTCTCTAAGTGGCAATAATGGAACCCGCTCCTTGCTTAAATCGATTACTTCTGTTGTGACTTCTGTTCCCATAATAGCTTTACGCCTTGCTTTTGTAATAACTTAGATAGATAGTGGTTGGTAACGTTAATTTCAAGTACCCACTGCCCAAAATCATCCATCTTTTCATTGTGTATATAGCCAATATTGTAAATTTCACTACGAATGTAGGCCGCCTTCACATCAAGCTGTATTCTTGCACGTGTCATCATACCACTAAGCTGTTCAGCCAATGTTTGATATAAAAGATCAATCCCATCAAACGTTTGAGCCGAAACCCAAACACGATAAATTCTTCCGTCCTTGTCCCTATCAATTCTTGGTTTAAAGTTTTCCAAACGATCAATTTTATTCATTACCAAGAGACTGGGTATTTCATCTGCGTCAATCTCATTAATAATGTCTTCCACCTGATCAATTTTTTCATGATGATACTCATCGGAAGCATCAACCACATGAAGTATTACGTTGGCACGCCGAGTTTCTTCTAATGTGGATTTAAACGCAGCAACAAGATCGTGAGGAAGATCTTGAATAAAACCCACGGTATCGGCAATAACGGCTTCGCCAGAAGCGGGTAAGATTACCCTCCTAATGGTAGAATCTAACGTAGCAAAGAGTCGGTCGTCTGCGAATACTTCTGCTTTGGTCAGCGCATTGAATAAAGTGGACTTTCCTGCATTGGTATAGCCTGCCAAAGCAATCATAGGGAGCTCATTTTTAACACGTGATTTCCTGCCTAGATCACGTTGCTTGTGTACTTTTTCTAAACGTTTGCTAATGTTTTTAATGCGAAGTGCAATTAAGCGCTTATCGGTTTCTAATTGTGTTTCACCTGGCCCTCTTAAACCGATGCCGCCTTTTTGCCTTTCTAGGTGGGTCCAACCTCTCACTAATCGAGTCGATAGATGTCGAAGCTGAGCCAATTCAACTTGTAATTTACCTTCAAATGATTGCGCTCTTAAAGCAAAAATATCCAAGATCAGTCCCGTTCGATCCATCACTTGGCAGTTGAGTTTTTTTTCTAAATTTCTTTCTTGTGAGGGAGACAGTTCTGGGGCAAAAATCACCAATTCAATTTCGTTTTCTTTAGCCAGTTCGGCTATTTCTTCAACCTTACCAGAGCCAATAAAATACTGAGCAGTGGCAATATTTCGATTTACCTTAAGCGCTTGAATAATCTCCAATCCTGAAGAGTTAGCCAGCTCTATAAATTCTTCTAAACCGTTGTGTATGTGTCTATTGCCAGGAAGTTCGACATAAACCAGTAGCGTTCTCTCACCCTGACCAACCCAATCTTTTTGACGATCAAATAGTTCCAATAGGATTAACTGGCTTTTTTAGATTTTTTTTCAGACTTGTGCAGCATTAATGGTGTTTTTTCTTTTCAACAACCGCCTTATCAATAACAACTTCCGCCACACTTTCCATTGAAGGCAAATCAAACATAGTATCTAACAATAAATCTTCAATAATTGAGCGCAGTCCTCTAGCGCCTGTTTTGCGCTTAATGGCTAACTTGGCAATGGCTGATAAAGCTGGCTTATTAAAAGTAAGCTTTACCCCTTCCATTAAAAAAACCTCTTTGAACTGTTTGATTACTGAGTTTTTTGGCTTGGTTAAAATTTGCACCAAAGCTTTCTCGTCCAGTTCACTCAGTGATGTTTGCACAGGTAAACGGCCAACCAATTCTGGGATAAGTCCAAACTTAATTAAATCTTCTGGCTCAATCAAATCAAATAAATCTGTTAAAGTCTTTTCCTTGCTTTGATCTTTTAAATCCGCAGAAAAACCAATGCCTGTAGATTTTTCAACACGCTTACCAATGATTTTATCTAGACCATCAAACGCACCACCACAGATAAATAAAATCTTTGAAGTGTCAACGTCAATGGTTTCTTGATTGGGGTGCTTGCGTCCACCTTGTGGAGGAACGGAAGCCACAGTACCTTCAATTAGTTTAAGCATTGCTTGTTGCACACCTTCACCAGAAACATCACGGGTAATCGACGGAGAATCGGAACGACGAGAAATTTTATCAATTTCGTCAATAAAAATAATACCGCGCTCAGCACGCTCAGGGTCAAAATCACAACGAGACAACAAGCTCTTGATAACGTTTTCAACGTCATCACCCACATAACCCGCTTCGGTTAACGTAGTGGCATCAGCCACTGTAAATGGCACGTCCAAAATACGCGCCAACGTTTGTGCTAATAACGTCTTGCCAGAGCCAGTAGGGCCAATCATTAAAATATTAGACTTATCCAGTTCAACTTCGTTAGAAATATAGCCACTTTGTAGACGCTTATAATGGTTGTAAACTGCTACGGATAATACTTTCTTAGCATGCTCTTGCCCGATCACGTACTCATCCAAAAAGTCTCTTAATTCTTTAGGAGTGTAATCCCAGTTTTGATGCTCATCGACAACTTCTTTTAAAGCTTGTTCTTGAATTAAATCGTAACAAGATTCAATGCATTCGTTGCAAATGTAAACGCCCGGACCAGCAATGAGGCGATCAACCTCAGACTTTGCTTTTCCGCAAAATGAACAATGAAGGTCTTCGGTATTTTCTGGCATGGATTACAACCTCTTATCGTTTTGCAAGTACTCGATCGATTAAACCGTATTTAGCCGCCTCATCGGCTGACATAAAGTTGTCTCTATCGGTGTCCTTTTGAATGGTTTTAAGGTTTTGACTCGTGTGGTTTTTTAAAATAAGGTTGAGCCTTTCTCTCACTTTTAAAATCTCTTGTGCATGAATATCGATATCACTCGCCTGACCAGAGAACCCACCTAACGGCTGATGAATCATGCACCTCGCATGTGGCAATGCAAAACGCTTGTCTTTAGCGCCTGCAGCAAGCAACAAAGCACCCATACTGGCCGCTTGACCAATGCATAGTGTAGACACGTCTGGTTTGATAAACTGCATGGTGTCGTAAATTGCCAAACCCGCTGAAACCGAGCCACCTGGAGAATTGATGTACAAATGAATGTCTTTATCAGGATTTTCAGATTCAAGGAATAATAATTGAGCAACAATCACGTTGGCCATGTAGTCCTCTACTGGACCTACTAAAAAAACAACGCGCTCCTTTAAAAGGCGAGAATAAATATCGTACGCACGTTCACCTCGGGCAGATTGTTCTACCACCATCGGTATTTGATTTAGATTTTTAATATCCATTTATCCTTGTTGTGTCACTTCTTGAAACTTTTTGTTTTTAGAAGTTACTTTAGCCTTTTCTAAAATTAAATCTGCTACCATTTTTTCTACCACTAATAACTCAATACTAGTTAATCTAGTAGGATCTTCATTGTAGTAGTCTACCATTTGCTGAGCATTTTCACCATAAGATTGTGACATTTCTTTTAATTTTGCATCGAGCTGTTCTTTACTAGCGACAAATTTATTGTCACTGGCAATCTGATTAACTAATAAGCCCAACTTAACACGTTTCTCAGCTTCGCCATTAAAAGTGGAAGCCGGCAAGCTAGCAGTTTGAGAATCCATGCCTTGTTGCTGCATACGCGCTTGCATTTCATTCAATAGATTTTGAGCTTCACTATCAATACTTCCTTGTGGCACATCAAATTCATTGGCCACTAATAAGGCATTAAATATAGCGTCTTTATTTTGATTAGCAAGACGATTATCAATCTCAACTCGCATTTGCTCTTTCATGCTCTTTTGCAAGGCATCCATGTCTTTTTCGCCAAACTTCTTGGCAAATTTTTCGTCTAGCTTTGGTACCTTAGGTGAGGCCACTTCGTTAATGGTTACCTCAAAAGTTACGGCCTTACCCGCTAATTGAGGCGCTTGGTATTCTTTTGGAAAAACCAAATCCAGTGTTACCGTCTTATCGGTGGCAACATCAGTCAAACCTTCTTCAAAGCCCTTAATCATAGAGCCCTTACCTATCACAATGCTAAAATCTTTTGCTTCGCCACCTTCAAAGATTTTTCCATCTATCAAACCTTTAAAGTCGATGCTTAAACGGTCGCCTTCTTTAGAATTTCGCTTCACTGCCTTGTATTCTGTTGATTGCTCTTTTAAGCCATCCAGCGTTTTGTCTTCATCGGCCTTGGTAATCTTAACGGCAGTTTGATCAATTTTTAACTTAGAAAAATCGCCCACTTTAACTTCAGGGAATATCTCAAACTCCACCGTGTAAGAAAAATCACTGTCATCGTTTGAATCAATTTTAGTAATGATTGGCTGTGCAACGGGTGTTAACTTAACTTCAGCCAGTGCATCCATCAATGTTTCACCAACAATTTCATTCACCGCATCCGAGCTCGCATTCGCACCAAACTGTTTACGCAAAATGGATAAAGGTACTTTTCCTTTTCTAAAACCATCAACGGTTACTTGTGGGGCCATTTTTTTCAAAACTTTATCTGTTTTTTGCTTAAAGGTATCAATAGGTAGTTCAACGGTTAACGACCTCTTAAGACCGTCTAATGTTTCTAGTGAAGTTTTCATTGTTATAAATCCAAATGTTGTACTTAAAAAAATAGTGAATTATACCTGATAGGACAGCATTTTCACCTGCAATAAAAAGGCAGGGTAGCTGCCTTTTTACCAATTTTGAACTAAAGAAGTTACGCTCTAATTCAAGCCAGAGATGTAGCGAGAAACCGCGTCAATTTCTTCATTAGTCAAATTTCTAGCAACCCTTCTCATCATGCTTTCGTAGTCATTGTCTCGAACGTGAGCAGTGGTACCCGTTTGTGCATTTAGCGACTCTTGACGGAATGCTTTTAACTGTTTAGCCGTATAAGAAGCATTTTGCGAGGCCAATGCTGGAAATCCAGCCGTTGAAATGCCTTTGCCATTAGGGCCATGACACGCAATGCAAGCAGTTATTTGCTTATGGTCAGGTAGGTGCTTTTTACCACCACGATAAATTTTTTGACCCAGTGTAAACACTTTAGCATTTTTTATGGACATGCCTTTTGTGGTTGTTTGAGCCGAATAATAAGCAGCAATATTAGCCATATCCGCATCGCTTAACGGTGCAACCATACCAAGCATAATGCCGTCCTTACGAGCTCCAGATTTAAAGTCTCTTAATTGTTTTAATAAATAACCTTCGCTTTGACCCGCCAGTTTCGGATAGATAGGCACAATGGCATTGCCTTGAGGACCATGACAACCAGTACAAGTTTCTATTTTTTCTTGACCACTAGCGGCATTACCCGAAGCAAAAATATTTGTTGAAATTAAAGCCAGTACAGCAAAAAAAGCAAGTGCTAATTTATTCATGTGTTAGTCCTTTTTACAAAAAATAAGCCGATATTATACTCAATATCGGCTTATTATAATATAGGATTTAAAAAGTTAAATCCTATGAATTACTAAGCGGCAAGAACCGCTGGTAATTTATTGACCCGCTAAGTAGTCAGCAATTGCTTGCTCATGGCCAGCAGCCATTGGCGCCATTGCGTTCATTGTTGCATCTTTACGAGCACCGGATTGGAAGTCTTTTAATTGCTTAACAATCCATGCTGCATCTTTACCCGCTAATGATGGGTAAGATGGAATTGATGATTTACCACCAGCACCATGACAACCCGAACAACCTAATGAACTGTACATTGCTCCGCCGTCTGCTTGAACTGAAAAAGAACCCATTGAAATTGCAGCCGCTGCTGCTACTAATAAAATTTTCTTCATTACTCTCTCCTTATATTAAAAACTAAAAGTTATATAATGGCGCTTAGTCCACCACGATACTAATAATTATACACCATTTCAACCAATGCGTAATTCCTACCAACAAGCTAAGTTTTTACTGTCATGCCCATCACTCAAAGGCTGTCCACCCGATCAAGGCTATGAAGTGATTTTTGCTGGACGCTCTAATGCTGGAAAGTCAAGCGCCATTAACACACTAACTTTGCAAAAAAAGCTAGCCAAGGTCTCTCGTACGCCTGGCAGAACACAGCATTTGGTATTTTTTTGAATTGGATCAAGATCGTCGCTTGGTGGATTTACCTGGCTACGGATACGCTAAAGTACCAGAACACATTAAAAAACAATGGCACACTGACATGAGTGAATATTTTAATAAGCGACAATGCCTAAAAGGTGCGGTGTTGGTAATGGACTGCCGTCGACCACTCACGCCTTTTGACCAAATGATGCTCGATTGGTGCGTAAGCATTAACCTACCAACGCAGATACTACTCACCAAATCGGACAAACTAAAAAAAGGTGCGGCTAGCAATGCAAATCTCAAAGTCAAACGGGCAATTGAACAACACCCTTATGTCGATGTGCAATTATTCTCCAGTTTAAAAAAGCAAGGCTTGGAAGAACTTTGGACCAAGCTAGACACTTTCTTTGGTTATGTGGATTAATTCTAATCTAGACCGAATCACCGCTAAAGATGTTGTCATCTTGGCCAATAACCGTCAAGTTTTAGCCTTTAAAAAACCTATCAATTGCAAAAAGGCACCTCCCAACTGCCTAAAGTCTTTTCCTGGAAACAATATCTACTCAATACTTGGGGCATAATAAACTTCCAGCCGTCCACAAGATTAATCTCCAATATTGAATCAAGGGTTTTAATTGCTCAATCAATGTCCCACTTGGGGCAAAAAGTTGAGCGTCGACTATTGGACGAAGTGATTAAGAACTACGATTACTGCAAAGCTCATCTAATCTCCTTGAATGAATTACAACAGTCGCATTTTGACACTTCTGAGCTGTTCAGTGCCTGGATTCAAGACTACCAAAAAAACAAATTAAAACAAGGACTGATCGATATCAACGACTTATCTACACTGATCATCAACAACGATATCAAAATGACCAAGCCCTATATTTATGGCTTTAAAACTCTCACTCCAGAACAATCACAATTCTTAAACACCATTGGTTATCAAGTATTAGAGCACAGACAATTGGACGATAGTCATGCCAATAAAACCTTTAAAACAACTCAAGATGAAATCAAAAGTGCAGCGCAGTGGGCAAAAAAAATACACGCATCAAACCCTTCCAAACAAATTGTTGTTGTTTCACCAAAAATAAACGAGCTTCACTATCAGTTCAAATCTATTTTTGACCAAGTGTTTCACGATACCTTAAATGAAACTGGGCAAAAATCCTACAACATTTCTTTGGGATTATCATTAGACCAATACCCGCTCATTCAACACCTTTTATTAATCTTAAAATTGAGCAGTCAACTGCAAAAAAACCGTATTGAAACAACTACTTTTAACGCTGTTATTACCTCGCCTTACATTGCCTCTGCTAAAAATGAACAATCCGCTCGAGCGCTATTGGTCAATAAAGTCTTGTCTTTATCCACAACAAACTTTAAGTTGGGGCGGGTTAAAGAGAAATTGTCTAGCTGCCCCGTATTGGAACAAATTCTAAATACTATTTGTGATGATCAAAACACACCCCAACAAAGTCACGATCAGTGGCTATTAAGCTTTAATAATCATTTGCAATCATGGGGGTTTGCAACCGACAGAGTGCTTAATAGTAGCGAATACCAATTATTCAAAAAATACCAACAAACCAGTCTTGGGCTTAACTTACTTTCACAATACAGCCAATCCGTTAACGTTCATCAAGCTTTAGAAGATCTAAAAAACTGGTTATCACAAGTGATGTTCCAAGCACAATCTGCCAAAACACCCATTCAAATACTCGGTAGCTTGGAAGCTGAGGGTTTGTATTTTGATGAGGCTTGGGTACTTGGAATGACCAATGATTTTCTACCTTCTCCGCTCAACTCTCCGCGGTTTATCCCCTTTGATATTGCCACTAATCATCAAATACCTCGTAGTAATTATGAGTTGATCGCCCAAGACGCTAAAGACACACTCACCAATCTAATGGGTTTATCTGATAACGTTGTTTTTAGTTACGCTCAAACTCACAATGAAAACGAGCAACAAAGCTCACCACTGATCGAGTTTAGCAACGCCGTTGAAGCACCTACTAAAAGTAAAATCACCCACGTTAAAACCGAGACACTCAACGATTCACAAGCACCAGAATTATCAAACAAAAGTATTTCAGGTGGTGTTTCCACTCTTAAAGATCAAATGGCTTGTGCATTTAAAGGTTTTTCCCACCGACTAAACACTCAGCATTTTAACGCGCCCCACATTGGTCTTAGTCGAATCGAACAGGGCAATATTATTCATAAGGTACTGGAAAAAATCTACCAACAAATACTCTCACTCGAGCAGTTATTGTCTTATAACGATAAAGACCTGACAGCGCTCATTGCATCGAGCATTGACCAAGAACTAAGCACTCATTCAAAATCTAACTTCATCAAAGTAGAGCGCAATCGTTTGCTGGAATTGGTAAGCAAATTTATCCAAAGTGAAAAACAGCGCGATGAGTTTAAAATCATTTCAACTGAGCAAGAAATGCAGGTTAATGTCGCAGGACTTATTTTCGATGTGCGCCTCGATAGAACCGATGAAATGGAAAATGGTAATCGAATTATTTTTGATTATAAAATTGGTAAAACATCCGTTAGCGATTGGTGTGGAGACACCATCAAAGATCCACAACTACCCATCTATGTCCTATCCAACAAAACACAAGGTGTTTGCTTTATTGAACTGGCGTCGGACAAAATTACCTACAAAGGTCTGTCCAAAGACAAAGATTCACTCCCCAAACAATCCAATAAAAAAACTAGCATGCTCACAGTGGGATGAACAACTAAGCATCTGGCAAGAAAAAATAAGTAAAGCCAGTCTTGATTTTCAACAAGGAGAGGCTCAGGTATTGCCCACTAAAAATGCTTGTGAGTATTGCGAATACGATTCACTTTGTCGAGTCAATAAATAGCGTAATCACGTCCATTTTTTTATTAATAATCGCTTTTGCAATGTTATTTTTATCCAGTTTTGAAACATCAATAACACTAAGTTGGTCTTGAAGTTGGACAATCAATTGAATGTTGATATCCAACAATTCAAACACAACTAACAAGCTCTTAAATCGCTCTTTACGCCTGAGTGCATCCGTCTTAGTAAAAAATTCAAGAATTTCCTTACTGTCGTGCTGAATAAATACATTTGCAAAGCGACTCCATTCACTACTAAGCAGTGCTAATTGCTCGTATTCCTTAGGGCACTTGATTACTTTGCACAATTTAGCAATCGACTGAATGCTTTCACGATTCAACCAAACAGCAAATTTTATCGCTGGATTATTAACTTTAAGATGATCTAAAAACTCAAATTCATTATCATGTGTTGTGTGTGCATTACTACTAAGCATTGGAAATACTTTTGCATCTGCACCACAAGCCGACAACACCTTAAAAAAAGCAGATGGTGTTTCATAAGACAATGCTTTTTCAAGCTCTTTAAAAACTCGCTCAGGCGTTAGTGCATCTACCTCACCAGAGGCAACCATGTCTTTCATTAGTCGGTGTGTTTCATGCGCCACTTTAAAGCCAAATGGTTTAAATCGTGCCGCAAATCTCGCCACACGCAATACACGCACAGGGTCTTCACTAAAAGCGTCAGATACGTGTTTTAACAAGCCGTTATTTAAGTCTTCTTGGCCGTTAAAAGGGTCAAACAATTCCTCATCTTTCTCAGCAATCGCGTTAATGGTTAAATCACGGCGCGACAAGTCTTGCTCAAGTGTGACTGATTTTGAAGTATCAAACTCAAATCCCTTGTAGCCTTTACCAACTTTACGTTCTAACCTAGCCAGTGCATATTCTTCTTGCGTGCCTGGATCCAAAAAAACCGGAAATTCTTTACCTACTTGGCGATACCCAAGATCCAGCATTTCATCAGGCGATGAACCAACCACTACCCAGTCTTTCTCGGTATTGTTGTCGCTAATGCCTAATAAGCGATCACGAACTGCACCGCCAACTAAATACTTTTTCATGGTTATGAAGAAGAATGGTTTAAATGCCCATATAATACACGAATGGATTTACCTAAATTAACGCCAGAACAGTTTAAAGTCACTCAACAATGCGGCACGGAAGCGCCGTTTACTGGGCAATACGTTAATCACCACGAAGATGGTAACTATATCTGCATTTGTTGTAACCAAGTGTTGTTTTCATCCAACACTAAATTTGACTCTGGCACAGGCTGGCCTAGCTTTTATGACATTGCACAAACCGATAGCGTTTCCCTAATCGAAGACAGCGCCCACGGCATGACTCGCGTGGAAGTAAGATGCAAAAACTGCGATGCTCATCTTGGGCACGTTTTTCCTGACGGGCCAGCGCCAACTGGACAGCGTTATTGCATTAATTCCGCTTCATTAAATTTCAAAGGCGAATAAATATGCACGTACACATTCTTGGTATTGCTGGCACTTTTATGGGCTCTCTGGCGCTGATTGCTAAACAACTCGGCCACACAGTTACTGGGCAAGATCAAGGCGTGTATCCGCCAATGAGTACTCAACTCAACGAACAAAACATTACTTACACTCATGGTTATGAAGTGGTTGATATGCCTAAAGCTGATGTGTTTGTTATTGGCAATGCCTTGTCGCGTGGCAATGCTTGTGTGGAAGAAATTTTAAACAAACAATACAACTACACTTCGGGTGCGCAATGGCTGAGTGAAAATGTCTTACGCGATAAATGGGTGCTTGCCATTTCTGGTACGCACGGCAAAACCACCACGGCCAGTATGCTCGCTTGGATATTAGAATCTGCAGGTTATAACCCTAGTTTTTTAATTGGTGGCGTGGTAGAGAATTTTGGCGTTTCATCGCGTCTAACCGATTCAAACTTCTTTGTCATTGAGGCCGACGAATACGACACTGCTTTTTTTGACTAAGCGCTCAAAATTTATCCATTATCACCCAAAAACTTTAGTCATTAACAATCTAGAATTTGACCATGCTGATATTTTTGATTCGCTCCAAGACATTCAAAATCAATTTCACCACCTCATCCGCACCATACCAAGTGACGGTTTGATTATTCACCCACNNAANNANNNNCTATGTCTTTACATTAATAATAATGTTAACTCTAATTTATTTTCTGGAAAATCACTAAGGCTTGGAGGAAGTAAA